>JAANMU010001402.1_pt1 | contig 21955 bp, 18 predicted proteins | sample 7279701 | NCBI WGS metagenome assembly JAANMU01 (sample SAMN14094539, study PRJNA606508) | bioreactor metagenome | isolation source: A lab-scale SPAN reactor treating ammonium-rich wastewater day 57 | place: Ireland: Galway | collected 2017-03-13 | reverse complement strand
CTCACCGACGAGGCGCCGGTGGCGCGGCTGAGCGGGACAACCGAATCGGAGACGGACCAGGCGGCCGCCGAGCGCCGCGACTAGGAGCTGACGATGGGTGCTGCGTTGCTGTTCGTGATCGCCGGGATCGTCATCGGCGTGCTGCCCTACACCTTCGACGTCCCGCCGTACTCGCCGATCGTCGGGGGCCTGGCGGGGCTGGTCTGCTTGGTCATCGGCGCCGTGCTGGCGATGCTGAGGCTGTTCGTCAAGTCGAGCGCCAACCGGGCCTTCGTCCGCACCGGTCAGGGCGGCGGCAAGCCGATCCTCGACGGCGGTGCCTTCGTCATTCCCGTCCTGCACAACGTCATTCCCATCTCCCTGGAGACGATGAAGCTGGATGTCGAGCGGGTGGGGGAGGACGCGCTGATCACCCGCGACAACCTCCGCGTCGACGTGCGCGGGGAGTTCTACATCAAGGTCGACGCCAACCGCGAGGACATCCTGGCCGCGGCGCGGTCGCTGGGCGAGAAGGGGACGCACCCGGAAGAAGTGGCCAAGCTGGTGTTCGAGAAGCTGGTCTCGGCCCTGCGCTCGGTGGCCGCGACCATGGACCTGGTCGAGATCCACTCCCGCCGCGAGGACTTCGCCAAAGCGGTCTTCGAGTCGGTCCGAGAAGACCTCAAGCACAACGGCCTGACCTTGGAGTCGGTGACCATCTCCCGGCTCGATCAGACCGATCCGGGGACCCTTTCCGACGACAACATCTTCGACGCGCAGGGCAAGAAGAAGATTACCGAGATCACCCAGTCGGCGCTGACCGAGCGGACCCGGCTGGAGCGCGCGGCGGAGGTCGAGCGGAACCGGCTCGATCGCGAATCGGAGCAGGCCAAGGAGCAGCAGGACGTCTCGACCCGGAAAAGCATTCTGCTGCTGGAGCGTGAGAAGGCCGAGGCTGAGGCCACTCAGGCGACCGAGGTGGCCAACGTCCGGGCCGGCAAGGAGCGCGAGCAGCAGGAATACAAGATCAAGCAGGAGCAGCAGGTTCAGGAGGTCGGCATCGAGCGCCAGCGAGCGGTCGAGCAGGCCAAGATCCAGCAGGAGCTGGCGGTCCAGGGCGCGGCGATCGACAAGGAGAAGGAGCTGATCCTGCGCGAGCAGGAGAAGGAGCAGACGGACATCCAGCGCCAGCAGGCGGTGCAGACCGCGCGGATCTCGCAGGAGCAGACCGTCGAGGTGGCCCGCCGGGCGCAGGAGATCGCCGTGGCCGAGAAGGAGGCGGAGCGCGCCAAGGCGGAGCAGGCGGCGTTGGAGGCCCAGGCCGAGCGGGAGCGGGCCAACCAGGAGGTGATGACCGTCACCGCCACCTCTGAGGCCGCGCGCGAGGCCGAGACCCGGCTGATCGCAGCCAAGCAGTTGATCGAGCAGGACAAGATCAAGCGCCAGACCGACGCCGAGGTGGCCGCCTTCGCGGTGGTCAAGGATGCCGAGGGTGAGCGCGACTCGGTGGCCCGCCGCGCCGCCGCCCGGCTCGAGATGGCCGAGGCCGAGGCCAAAGCCAAGGAGCGCCAGGCGACGGCCGACCAAGCCCTGCGCATGGTCGACGTGAACGTCGAGCGCGAGCGGGTCAACGTCGAGGGCGCCCGGGTGGAAGTCGAGCGTCAGGCGCTGGAGAATCAGCAGACCTTCGACAAGGTGGCGGTCCAATTCGAGCAGGCCAAGCTGCAGATTCAGGCGGTCAAGGAGGTCCAGGTGGCCCTGGCCGCCGCCCTGGGCAATTTCATGGCGCGCGGCAACTTCCAGATCTACGGCGACCCGACCACCCTGTCGCAGATGACTTCCCAGTTCGCCAAGGGCCTCGGCTTCGGGGCGATGGTCGACGGGCTGCTGGACAGCACGCCGGAAGGGGTCAAGACCGCCCTGTCGGCGATGAGCGAGCAGCTCAAGCCGTTGGTCGAGAAGCTCACCGGCGACGGCGAGCCGGCCGCGGCGCCCGAGACGACCGACAAGGAGTAGCCGCCGTCACCCCGCCAGGCCCAGCGCGCGGCCGAGCTGGGCGACCGTGAAGCAGACCGCGAAGGCGATGGCCAGTGGCATCAGGAAGCCGACCGCGGTCCACCGAGCGCTGCGGGTCTCCTTCCAGATGGTCACCGCCGTGGTCGAGCACGGGTTGTGCAGGATGCAGAACAGGATCAGGCAGATGGCCGTCAACATCGTCCAGCCCTGATCTTGGACCAGCAGCCGGGTGATGTCGGCCAGGCTGTCCATCTCGACCATCACCCGCTGCCCAAGGTGCTCGGCCGAGAGCACGTTGTAGCCCATGAAGATGGTCGGGACAATGATCTCGTTGGCCGGGATGGCCACCACGTAGGCCAGGAGGATGACCCCGTCCAGGCCAATCGCCCGGCCCAGCGGGTCGAGCCAGCCGGCGGCGTGGGCGAAGGCCGCCTGGCCACCGATCATCCAGTTGCCCAGCACCCAGATGATCAGCCCAGCCGGCGCGGCGAAGATCACCGCCCGCCAGAGGACGAACAGGGTCCGGTCGATCAGGCTGGTGTACATGATCTGCCAGAACCGCGGTCGCCGGTAGCCGGGCAGCTCCAGGGTGAAGGCGCTGGACTCGCCCTTCAGGACGGTCTTGCTGAGCAGCAGCGAGACCAGCAGCGTGGCCAGGACCCCGAACAGCGTGCAGGAGACCAGCGTCGCCGCGGCGGCGACCGAGCCCCAGCGCCCGAACAGCGGCGAGACGAACACCAGGGCCAACATGATCAACGTCGGCCAGCGCCCGTTGCAGGGCACGAAGTTGTTGGTCAGGATGGCCACCAGCCGCTCGCGCGGGGAGTCGATCACCCGGCAGGCGGTCACCCCGGCGGCGTTGCAGCCGAAGCCCATGCACATGGTCAGGGCCTGCTTGCCGTGCGCGCCGACGGCGCGGAAGAAGCGGTCCAGGTTGAAGGCCACCCGCGGCAGGTAGCCGAGGTCCTCCAGGAGCGTAAAGCAGGGGAAGAAGATGGCCATCGGCGGGAGCATCACCGAGATCACCCAGGCCGTGCCGCGGTAGACCCCGTGGACCAGGGCGCCGATCAGCCACCACGGCGCGCCGAGGAGCTCCAGCCAGCGAGCCAGCGTGCCCTCGAAGACGAACAGCGCCTCCGCGATCATCCGCGACGGGACGTTGGCCCCGGCGATGGTCAACCAGAAGATGACCGCCAGGATGCCGAGCATCACCGCGAAACCCAGCACGCGGGAGGTCAGCACACGGTCGAGGGTCTCGTCGACGCTCAGTCGCGCGACGCCGGTGTCGGTGACGCAGGCGGCCGAGATGCGCTCGGCGCGGGCGTAGATGCCGGCCACCAGCTCGTCGGTGTGCCGCGGCCCGAGCCGCTCCCGCTCGGTCTCGGCGGCTGCCAGCAAGTTCCCGACGACGGCCGGCTCGGGTGGGCGGGGCGCGTCGTCCGGGTCCACCAGCCGGCCTTCCCGGACGGCGTCGGTCACGGTCGGGTCGTCTTCGATCAGCCTCAAGGCGACCCATCGGGCGTTGGGCAGCGCGGGCGCCAGGTGGTCGACCAGCGGCACCAGCCGCTCGGCGGCGGCCAGGGCGGCGCCGGCGTCGGTCAGGCGGTGCGGCGCGACCTCGAGCTCGCCGCGGCAGACCGCGGAGATGGTCCGCACCAGCTCGGCCAGTCCGCGGCCGTGATTGGCCACGGTCGGGACCACCGGCACGCCCAGCTCGGCGGCCAGCCGGGCCGGGTCGAGCCGCAGTCCCTTGCGCTCCGCCTCGTCGACCAGATTGAGGCAGACAACCACCCGATCGGTAATCTCCAGGACCTGGAAGAGCAGGTTGAGATTCCGCTCCAGGCAGGTGGCGTCGAGGACCACCACGGTCAGGTCGGGCCGGCCGAAGAGCAGGAAGTCGCGGGCCACCTGCTCGTCGGTGGAGGTGGCCAGAAGGGAGTAGGTCCCGGGCAGATCGACCAGCTCGAACCGGTGCCCGTCGGCCAGGAACGAGCCCTCGGCCCGCTGGACGGTCTTGCCCGGCCAGTTGCCGACGTGCTGCTTGAGCCCGGTCAGGCTGTTGAAGACGGTGCTCTTGCCGGTGTTCGGATTGCCGGCCAGGGCCACCTGGAAGCGGCCGGGGGCCACCTCGCGGGGCGGCCGCGGCCCGGCGGTGTCGCTTCGCGAAAAGGCGCAACTGCGGCAACCCACTTCAGTTCTCCGATCCAGCCAGCGGCTCGACCACGATGCCGGCCGCGTCCTCGCGGCGCAAGGCGATCATCGCGCCGCGAACGCGGTAGGCGACCGGGTCGCCGAGAGGGCTGACCATCACCGCCTCGACCTCGGCCCCGGGCCCCAGCCCGAGATCCAGCAGCCGCCGGCGGGTCAGGCCGCCGACCCGAAGGTCGACCACGCGGGCTTTCCGCCCGCGTGGAAGACGGTCGAGCAGGTACGGCGTCGCGGTGTCGATCGCTCGCGTCATCGCCATGGTTGGTGACTCCCGCCGGCCCAGGCCGGTCACGAGACTCGCCGAGGGGTGTTTAGCCTCGGCTGATCCGATAATTAGACTGCGCTAAATTCGGGAGGTTGTCAAGGGGATGCGGGGAACTGACGGGAGGGAGGGGCGGACCGGCCGAGGCGCCGCCGGAGGGGAGTGGGCGGGTGGTGGGGAATGGTCCGGATGGGACGCAACAAGGCGGGGTTGGATCGCGTTTGCGGTTGGGCTATACTGGGCTCGGGAATGCTGTCGATTAATGACCGGGGAGCAGGATTCGGCGCGTTGTCGGCGCCGGCTGGGACCCGGAGGCGGTGGCGGAGAGGGATATGTCGGATAACTTGGACTCCGATCTGACGGGGTTCCAGTTGGAGTTGCCCTACGAACTGGGGCGGTACCGGCTCGAGGCCGAAATCGGCCGGGGCGGGATGGGCATCGTCTACCACGCCGAGGACACGATGCTCGACCGGCCGGTGGCGGTCAAGGTCCTGCTGCCGCAGTTGGCGGCGGACTCGCAGTTCGTCCAGCGCTTCAAGCGTGAAGCCCAGATGGCGGCGCGGCTGGAGCACCCCAACATCGTCACGGTCCACGACGTGGGGCAGGTCGAGGGCCTGGTCTACTTCGTCATGCGGCTGGTCACCGGCAAGCCGCTCGACCGGTTGATGGAGGAAGGCCTGCCCTGGTCGCGGGCGGAGACCATCGCGGTCCAGGTGGCCGAGGCCATGGCCTACGCGCACGAGCACCACGTCATCCATCGCGACATCAAGCCGGAAAACGTCATCGTCTCGCGCGAAGGGATCGTGACCATCACCGATTTCGGCCTGGCCCGGCCCGAGCAGCAGGCCGGCGGGCCGACTCAGGCGGGGGTGATCCTCGGCACGCCCGGCTACATGGCGCCCGAGCAGGCGTTGGGCAAGGACGTCGACCACCGGGCCGACATCTACGCTTTCGGCGTGATGCTGTTCGAGTTGATCTCCGGCGATCTGCCCTACGATGGCGAGACCGCCTTCAGCATCATCAACCAGCACATCAGCGCGCCGATCCCGGACGTGCGGCAGCTCAAGCCGAACACGCCGCCGTGGCTGGCCGAGCTGGTCGAGCGCACGCTGGCCAAGAACCCCGAGGACCGGCCCCGGTCGATGTCCGAGGTGAGCGAGACTCTGCGCAGCCAGCAGGGCAGCGAGATCGAGAAGGCGGCCGCGGCCAAGGCCGGCGAGGAGGACGTCTCGGCCCAGGGCCTGGTGCGGCGCATCCGCGCCGGCGAGATGTCCCTGGCGGCCGCGCTGCAAAAGCATCCCGACGTCTCGCAGACCCTGCAGGAAGTCTTCCGCCGCGAGATGACGGTGATCTCGTTCGACCTGGCCGGCTCAACCCAACTGAAGCAGAGCAGCGGCGGGACCATCGCTATCGGCCCGGTCTTCAACGCCTACCGCGAGATGGTCGATCAGGCCCTGGCCGCGCACAACTGCGAGGATGCGGTGTGGGCGGGCGATGGTACCGTGGCCCTGTTCAACCTGCCGTCGGACGCCGTCCTGGCGGCTCAGGACATCCTCCGCAACCTGCGCGACATCAACGCCCGCTTCCCCGACACGCCGGACCTCGGGGTGCGCATCGGCATCCACACGGGCAGCATCCTGCGCGACCCGAACCAGGCCTTGGGTCAGGTCACCAGCACCGTGCTGGACCAGACCGGCCACCTGCAGAAGGATGCCCGGCCGGGCCTGGTCGAGGTCAGCCAGGTCACGCTGGACAAGCTGCCCAGCCAGGAAGGCTGGATCCGCATTCGGGCGGCCCGCGACAGCAACCTGGCGGTGTTTGCCTGGCATCCCGACGGTCCGGACCAGGTGCCTCAGTCGTGGATCCAGCGCATCCGCTACGGCCGCGGCGAGGAAGAGGCCGAGGCCAAGGGCGAGGCCAAGAGCGAGGCCAGGGCCAAGCGGCCGGTCGCGGCGGCCAAGGACAAGCCCGCCAAACCCGAGGAGGAGGCGCTCCACTGCCCCTACTGCGAGGGCGAGGTCACCGTTCGCGACCAGAAGTGCCCGCACTGCGAACGCCTCAATCGCCACTACGACCCGGCCATCGCCGAGAAAGGCAAGCGCAAGCGGGCGGCCACCACGACCACCACCACCACCCGCCGGCCAAGGCCGTCGACGATGGCCACGCGGTCGACCCTGGTCGAACGCGCGGGCGATCCGCGCCGGACCACGGCGGTGGGCAGCCGGACCACGTCACAGCGCTCCGGGTCCGGCGGCCGCCCGTCGCAGCAGCAGGCGGCCGGCCCCGACGTGCTGTCGGAGATGATCATCGGGATCATCATCGGGTCGGTGCTGGTCTGCTTCGGGGCCTGGGTGTTCAAGGACAACTTCGCCACCTTCTGGTGGGTGGACCGGGGCGCCAAAGTGCAGACCAGCATGGTGGCCCTTTTGGTGCTGGCCGCCATCGATATCGGGGTGGGGTACTCGATGCGGCTGACCCAGCCGGCAATGGCCTTTGGCGTGTTCATCGGCCTGCCGGTGGCGATGGCCATCCTGCGCTACCTGAAGTGGTGGACCTGAGCCAACCATGGAGTACGAGGACCGGCCGCTGCAGAGCCGCTTCGAGTCGTTCCGCCTGAACGCCGAGGAGAGCTGTCCGAGCTGCGGTGAAACGGTCACCGTCGAGGACGTCTATTGCCCCCACTGTGGCGAGGTGTTGGCGCAGTGGGAGGCGCAGGCCGCGGTCGGCTCGGCGCCGACCAGCCCCCAGACCGCGGTGATGCTGGTGCTGGTCGGCGTGGCGCTAGTCCTTGCGGCCGTCGGCTTGGGCCTTTACCACCTGATTGCTCCCCTGGCGCGACACGCGCTCGGGTAGCCCGGGGCCGGCCTCCGGGGCCTCGACCACCTGCTCGCGGAGTCGGACGGTCCAGCCGTCCCTCCCGCCTGCCCCGCTCAGGACCGCGCCCTCCCGTTCGGGGTCCAGTTCGAGCAAGCCCGAGAAAGAGCCCGTCGCCAGCACCCGCCCATGCGGGGCGAAGGCCACCCCGGTGGCGGTGTTGAGCCGGTAGTCGCCCGTCGGGTCACCCAGCCGCAGCGCCCACAGGTACTCGCCGTCGAGTGTCAATCGGACCAGAAACGCGTCGCCGGCGCCGCGCCCGCCCGGGGCGAGCAGATAGTGTTGGTTCGGGCCCGGATCGAAGTCGACCCGGCCGGTGAACGAGCCGCCGAGCACCAGGCCGCGGTCCGGGTCCAGGTCGAGCGCGGAGACATAGTCCGCGCCGGGCCCGCCGAAAATCTGACAGCGCTCGTAGCGGCCGCGCTCGGAAAGCACCAGGAGGTAGCCGTCGGACTGGCCCTGGCTGTAGTGCGTGGCCGTCTCCGGGCCGGGGTCGAAATCGCACCCCGAGACGAATTCGCCGGCTACGTAAAGGCGGCCGTCGCGATCGACGCGGAGGCAGCCGGGGCGGACCGACTCGTCGAATCGGCCACCCCAGTTGAGCACCCGGGTGACCCGCCCCGCCGGCGACAAGCTGGCCAGGAAGGCATCCCGCCCGCCGGCCGAGCGGACCGGCGCGAGCCGGTCGCCGGTCCCGTCGAAGGCGACCTGGTCGCTGAAGGTGCCGGCGACCAGCACCGTGCCGTCGGAGGCCACCCGCACCGCCTGCCCGTGGTCGGGGCCGCGGCCGCCGAAGACCGTCGACCAGCGCTCCGCGCCCTCGCTGGTCAGCGAGGCGACGAACGCGTCCACCCCGTCGGTGGCCAGAGGCTGCTCGCCGGGCCGCCGGCGCGCAGCGGTCCCGAACCGCCCGCCGCAGACGCCGGTCAGGTAGAGGTTCTCGTCGCCATCCAGAGCCAGGTCGAGGCCGGTTTCGGCCTTGTCGTTCTCGGCGTCCGAGCCGTAGCCACGGGCCCAGAGCGGCAGGCCGTCCTTGTCGAGACACAGCACAAACGGGTCGGTCCCGGCGGTGGCCGTGGCGGTCACGCCGCCGTTCAGGCTGGTCGCGCCGAAGTCCGCTCTGCGGCCAAACCCGCCGGCGACGTAGATCCGGCCGGACGGCCCGATGGCCAGCGCCGCGGGAGCGAGCTCACCGGTTGCCTGATAGCGCCAGAGCATCCGGCCGGTGGGTCCGAAGCGGAGGACGAACAGGCCGGGCTTGTCCGCGCTGCCGAGGGGCTTGCCGTCGGCGGCCGGACGAGTCACGCCGTCGGACAGTCGCAGCTCGGCCTGGGTCTCGAAGGCACCTGCGACGCAGGTGCCGCCGTCGCCGTCGACCGCCACCCGCAAGCTGGCGTCTGCCTGCGGTCCGCCCACCTGCATCGCCCACTCGGTGATCGGCTCGAGCCCGAACTCCGGCTGGCGGTGGCTCTTCTGCAGCGGGTTGACGGCGGTCGGCCAGGCCGCGGTGACGGCGTACAAGAGCAGGAATAGCCGCCGCCGTCCGGTCCGCGCCCGTGTCATCGTTGCTCCTCGGCTCATCGGGGCACCATTGTACCTTGGGTGGCGCCGGACGGCCACGGACGAACACGGACGAACACGGACCAAGTCGGGCACGCGCGGAACCAAGGCGGGGCCGGGACGGTCTCTGAGGTAATTGGGTCCGGCGGCGTCCGGCGGCAGGGAGGGGGTGCCCGGGCGCGAACCGGTCCGCGACGCGGGCGGGGCGTGGGAGTTCGCAGTGGCTGAACGTCAGCGCATCGGCGAGATCTTGATGGCCAACGAGGCGGTCACCGCCGCGCAAGTGGCCGAAGCGCTGCAGTTGCAGAAGCAGGGCGTGGAGCACCGACGGCTGGGCGAGATCCTGGTCGGCCTGGGCAACTGCCTCGCGGCCGCGGTGGCGACGGCCCTGGCCAGCCAGTGCGGGCTCCCGTACCGGCCGCTGCGCGAGACCGAGTTGGACCCCGAGGTGGTTCGGCTGGTGCCGGCCGAGTTGGCCTACCGCCACCAGATCCTGCCGCTGGAGGCGCCCGACGGCCAGCTCACCGTGGGCGTGGCCGATCCGCTCAACCTGGCCGCCATCGATGACCTCCGGTTCGTCACCGGCCGGCGCATCAACGTCCAGGTGGCCGAGGCCGATGAGGTCCGGCGGCTGGTCGAGGAGCACTACCTCCACCATGTCATGACCGGCGAGGCGGCCGAGGGGATCGAGGTCCTGTCGGACGAGGAGGAGGACCTCGGCGACGTCCAGAGCATGGCCCGCGAGGCGCTGGTGGTGCGTCTGGTCAACCTCCTGCTGCGCCAGGCGGTCAGCGAGCGGGCCAGCGATATCCATATCGAGCCGTTCGAGCGCGAGTTGCGCGTGCGGTTCCGGGTGGACGGCGTGCTGCGCGACATGCCCGCGCCGGCCAAGCGCTACCAGGCCGCCATCGCTTCCCGGATCAAGATCCTGGCGGAGCTCGACATCGCCGAGCGCCGCCTGCCGCAGGACGGGCGGATCAAGGTCCGGGTGGAGGGCCGGGAGATCGATCTCCGTATCTCGACCGTGCCGACTCTCTACGGCGAGAGCGTGGTGATGCGGCTGCTGGACAAGCAGACCGGGCTGCTGGGCCTGGAGCAGCTCGGGTTTCCGGCCACCACCCGCGGACGGTTCGAGCACCTCATCCGCCGGCCGTACGGGATCATCTTGTCCACCGGCCCGACCGGCTCGGGCAAGACCACCACGCTCTATGGCGCGCTGCAGATGGTCAACTCGCCGGAGCGGAAGGTGATCACCATCGAGGATCCGGTCGAGTATCAGCTCGCCGGAGTCAATCAGATCCATGTCCGGCCGAAAATCGGGCTGACATTCGCCGAGGGTTTGAGGCATATACTGAGACAGGACCCGGACGTGATCATGGTCGGCGAGATTCGCGACCGTGACACGGCGGACATCGCGATTCACGCGGCGCTGACCGGCCATCTGGTGTTCTCGACGCTGCACACCAACGACAGCGCTTCGGCGGTGGCCCGGCTGGTCGACATGGGCGCCGAGCCGTTCTTGGTGGCCAGCAGCCTGGAAGGCGTCTTGGCGCAACGGCTGGTGCGCCGGCTGTGCGACCAGTGCAAGGAGCCGTACGTCCCGTCGGACCTGGAGCTGGGCGAGTTGGGCGTGGCCGGGATCTGGCGCGAGGAGGTCACGGTCTACCGACCGGTGGGCTGCGACGCTTGCAGAGGCACCGGCTACTTGGGTAGAATAGGTTTGTTCGAGCTGTTGATGGTCGATGATTCCATCACGGACCTGATCATGCGCCGGGCGCCGTCGACCGCGCTGCGCGAGGCGGCCCAGCGGAGCGGGCTGGTGACACTCCGCGAGGAAGGCTGGCAGCGGGTTCTGGATGGGGTGACCAGTATCGACGAGGTCACGCGCGTGACCCACGAGGACGAGATCGGCCTGGGAGTCGGCGGCGACGACGCGCGGCGCGCCGACTGACGGGCGGAGGGCAACGATGAACGCATCGGTACGGACGCGCCATGGCTGGCTGTTGGTGCCGGGCACCGTGATTCTCTCGTTCGCGGTGGCCAGTATCCTGCTGCCGGTCGGCTCCGACGGACTCGGCGCCGGGTTGGGCCACCAGCCCGGATTCGGGCCGTCGCTGGCGCGCTGGTCCCGTGACCTGCACGACGGCTTCTGGTGCCGTCCCGGACTGGTGCTGAGTCGGACCGCGGTGCCCGTCCGCCCGGCCGACGGCGAGCGCGCCCTGGCCCGGCAGCTCTGCCGGCGCGGCGAGGCCGAGCAGGCCGTGGCCATCTACCAGCGCCTCGGCGTGGTCGAATCGGCCGACCATGACGCGGTCTGGGAGCTGGCGAGCTGGCTGATCCTCAACGGGCAGTACGACCGGGCCGAACGGTATGCCCGCGAGGCCGACATCCTGGTCGGCGGCGGCACGTTCCGGAACAATCTGGCCTGGCACTACACCCAGACCAACCAGCGGCCGAGCCAGGCGCTGGCGCTGGCGCTGTCCAGCGTCACCGCCAACCGCGAGGCTTGCTCGGTCGATACCCTGGCCTGGGCCTTCTTCCGCAACGGCCGGCTGGCCGACGCGCGGAAGACGGCGCGTGAGACGCTGGCCTTCGACGACAACGGGCTGGCGCCGTTCCTGGTCTACGAGCGGCAGCAGGCCAAGGACAGCAGCCGCCGGCTGCTGACGCTGCTCGACCAGCCGGCGCGGGATCCTGTCGCCGGCCGCTGACCCGCACGTTCGACCTGGCTCGGGCCGCGGGGCGGACCGCCGCTCCGCGGCCTTGTCGTGAAAGGACGCCTTGGCCACCTATCGGTATCAGGCCCTGAACGCCACCGGCACGGAGGTGAGCGGCACCGTCGAGGCGCCCGACAGCCGTGCGGCTCTGCTCCAGGTCCGCGAACTGGGGCTGCATCCTTTGGACACCGCGCCGGCCGGCACCAGCCGCGCGGGCAGGCTGGCCGGAGACACCATCCGGCGCCGCGGCCGGCGAGTCCGGTCGACGGACCTGACCGTCTTCACCCGGCAGCTCGCCAACCTGGTCGGCGGCGGCCTGCCCATGCTGCGGACCCTCGACGCGTTGATCGAGAACACCGAGAACGCGCGGCTGTACGACCTGCTGTCGACGGTCCGCCAGGACGTGGCCGACGGCGGCTCGCTGCACGACGCGTTGGGCCGGCACCCGCGGGTGTTCCCGCCCCTGTATCTGGGCCTGGTCGCCTCCGGCGAGGCTAGCGGCGAGCTGTCCGGGGTGCTCAACCGGCTGGCCGACTTCCTGGAGCAGGACTTGGAGCGCCGGACGCAGATCCGCGCGGCGCTGACCTATCCGGCCTTGCTGGTGACCGTCGGCGGGTTGATCGTCACCGCCATGGTCACCTTCCTGGTGCCGAAGTTCAAGGTCCTGTTCGATGAGTTCGACCGCGCCCTGCCGTTGTCCACCCAACTCGTGCTGGGCATGTCGACCGTCATCGGCCGGTGGTGGGGTCTGCTGCTGGCCGGCCTGGTGGCGCTGGTGGCGGGCCACCGGCACTGGACCCGGACCGCGACGGGACGGTACGTCTGGGACACCTGGCGGCTCCGCTGGCCGATCCTGGGCCGGCTGCACCACCGCGCGGCCACCGCGCGGCTGGCGCGGACTCTGGCCACGCTGCTCCATGGCGGGGTGAGCATCCTCGACGCGCTGGAGCATGTCGAGGCGGTGGTCGACAACGCCCGGCTGTCAGCGGCCATCGCCCGGATCCGGGACGGCGTCCGCGAGGGTGAGAGCCTTGGCCTGGAGATCCGCCGCAACGGCGAGTTCCCCGCGCTGCTGGGTCAGATGGTCCTGGTGGGCGAGGAGACCGGCGACGTCGACGGCGCGCTGTTGACCGTCGCCGACGCGTTCGACGTCGAGGTGGGCAACACCCTCAAGGGGCTGATCGCCTTGGTCGAGCCGGCCATCATCATCGTCATGGGCGGCGTGGTGGCGATGATCGTGTTCGCCATGCTGATGCCCATCTTCCAGATGAGCGCCGGCCTGGGCTGAGTCGCGGCTAGCGGTTGGTGAACACCGCCAGGTACTTCACCGGGCGGCCGAGGACCTGTTTCGGCCCGTGGGGCACCCGGGCGTCGAAGTACAGCGAATCGCCGCTCTTCATGGCGTAGCTGTTGCTGCCGAAGAGGAACTCCATCTCGCCCTCCAGGACCAGCACGAACTCCTCGCCGGGATGGTCGAACAGCGTCGCGTTATCCTGGCTGTCGGACTCCAGGGAGATGATGAACGGCTCCATCAGCCGGGGCATGCTGGAGCCGTAGGCGAGATGCTCGTAACTGTATTCCGGTCCATGCTTGCCCTGGTCGACGCACTGCCGTTCGGACTTCGGGACGAAGATGGCCCGGTCCTCGCGGACCTCTTCCTCGAAGAAGTAGCCGATGGCCACGTCCAGCGCCGAGGCGATCCGGGACAGGGTCGCGATCGGCGGCGAAACCTGCGCGTTCTCGATCTTGGAGATCAGGCTCTTGCTGTAGCCGGTCAGGTTGCCGAGCTCCTCGAGCGTGTAGCCGTGCTCCTTGCGCAGGGTCCGCACCCGACGAGCCAAGAGCAGATCGTTCATCCTGTCCTCTTCCCCGGACCGGCCACCGCGGTGGCCGCCAGCAGCATCACGCCGACCAGCCCGGCGAACAGCCCGCAGACGTAGCCCGAGGGCCGGTAGACCCACCTGACGGTGACGGCGCCGGGCGGTGCCGCGACCGCCTGGAACACCCGGTTGGCCAGCCAGCTCACCGCCGGCCGGCCATCGACTGTTGCCCGCCACCCGGGCGCGGCCACCGTCGACCGGACCACCATCGTCGCCGACGGGCTGCTCACCCGAGCCACGCACCGTTGCGGAGTGGGCTGGTCCACATAGCATGACGCACGCTCTTGGTTTGTCACCGCCGCCTCCGGCGCGTCGGGCGCCGCCGGCGGCAGGAGCACTTCGCGCGGGTCGTAGCCGGGCTCGGCCACCAGCGACTCGATGCTCGCCGCCGGACCCGTCCGCCAGCGCGAGGTGACGAACACCAGCGGCAGCGCGTGGGGATTCTCGTACACGCCGCAACGCTCGCCGGCGACCCGGCGCAGGTCGTGGCGGCCGGTGAGATCCGCCCGGGAGAGGACGTACCGCGCGCCGACGAAGTCGAGCAGCGGGTGGCCCAGCCGCGGGGTGAAGGTCTCCTGGTCCCAGAACTCGCGCAGCACCCGGGTGTAGGCGTCGAACGACAGGGATTCCGATCCGCACGGGCTCGACAGGCCATAGGCCATGGGTGTGTTCATCGGCATCCAGTCGAGGAACCAGGGCCGGTCGCCGGCCGGGTAGCCGACCAGGCGGCCGGGCTCCGGCGCGGATTCCAGGTAACGCGTCTCGGGCGTCTCGAAGAAGAACACGCCGGGCTCGGCGCCGGGGTGCTGGCGGAAGCCAAGGCCGCCCAGCTCGGCCAGGGCGAGGAGGGGTAGCCAGCGCGCCGCGGCCGGGCGACCGCGCACGGCGACCAGCAGCACGGCGCCGGTCACGGCCGCGGCGATGGCGGTCTGCCACAGGGCGTAGGAGGTCAGGTTCGGCGTCACCGACGAGCCGGGGGTGAAGGCGGTCAGCCGGTCCGGTGCGCTGCGCAGGGCCTCGTGGACCCAGGCCTGGAGCACCAGGCCGGCGACCACCAGCCCGGCCACGGCCGCGGCCCTCCCACGCCCCGGCGGCCTGACTTCAGAGAGCAGCGCCTGCACCCCGTAGGCGGCCAGCGCCGCCACGCCCAGGTCGACCATGGCGAACGCCCGCGACAGCCCGCGCAGCGAACTGAACGCGGGCACCAGCTTGAAGAACAGCCAGTAAACCGGCGTGCCCAGCGCCAGGAGGACCCCCAGGAGGGCCATCGTCGCGAAGATCCAGACCGACCGGTCGCGTCGCTCGACCAGGCCGAAGATGGCCAGCACGAAGGCCGTGGCGCCGGGCGAGATGCTCATCTCGATGGCGTTGCTGTCACCCCAGTAGTAGGGCCCGCCCAGTCCGGAGCCGGTCATCAGGTGCAGCGCGTTGTGCCCGTAGAACCAGGGCATGACCAGCAGGCCCAGCATCCAGGCCGGCATCCGCAAGGCCACCGCGTCGCGGTACTCGGCGCCGGTCCGCCCGCTGGCATAGGCCATCTCGAAGGCCGGGCCGAGCTGCGGCGCGGACAGGAGCAGGGCCAACCCGGCCGGCGCGGCGACGTAGAGCACCAGGTCCCGGTACCGCCGCGCGCCGATGGCGGTGCCGGCGGCGTAGATGACCCAGCACAGACCGACGTAGAAGGCGATCTGCACGTGCCCGCCGCAGGCCACCATGGCCAGGATGAGGGCGGTCCAGCCCAGCCGTGCCGGACGCCGGTCGTCGAACGCGGCGCGCCAGACCCAAAGCAGCAGCGGCGCCCAGGCATAAGTCCACTGGCTGAGGTTGGCGTAGGCCAGCCACCCGACCACGAAGCCGTTGAGCATGCTCACCACCGCGCCGGTGGCGGCGGCCGGTGGGCCCAACCCGTGCCGGCGCAAGAGCAGCCACATCCCGGTGCCCAGCAGCGTCAGGTGGAACCAGGCGCTGAGCAGAAAGAACGCGGCGATGGGCACCGCCAGCGCGAGCCAGGTGAACGGGTAGAAGACCGCCGAGAGCACGTTGGCCACGAACGGCTGGCCGCAGTAGGCGTGCGGATTCCAGAGCGGGACCACTCCCTCCCGCAACGCCTCGGCCGCGAACATGCGCCAGGGAAAGTACTGCTGAATGACGTCGAGCTGCGGATTGGCCACGCCATGGATCTCGGGAAACCGATCCCGGTAGAGCGACCACGGCGTCATCGACAACAACATATCCCCCGGCCCGAACCCGCCCCTATCGATCGCCGGAGCCAAGAATCCGGCGGCCAGCAACCCGCACCAAAAAACCGGGGACGCTCGACCTATTTTCCGCAGGAAAACCGGGGACGCTCGACCTATTTCTGCCACTCCACGTGCTCCGCCGGACGGTGGCGGACTCTTACCCGATGCCCCCGTGGGTGTCAATCGGTGGGCCAACACGGACGGGCAGGGACGGACCGGACAGCCATCGTGCGGAATGCTGTCACAATGCGAGCGGGAGACGCCTCGATGCAGGTCGTATCGGTCCAGATCGGGCAAGCGCGCCCTCATCCGGGCGGCTCGCCGGGCAAGTTGAGCGGGATCTACAAGGAGCCGGTCGAGTTGATTGAGGCCGGCGTCCTCGGTGCGGCCGGAGACAATGTGCTCGACACCCGCCACCACGGTGGGCCGTCGAAGGCGCTGTGCTGCTACTGCCTGGAGCGTTACGAGCACTGGCGGGCGGTCTACCCCGATCTCGACTGGGGCCCCGGCTCGTTCGGTGAGAACTTGACCGTGTCCGGTCTGGACGAAGACACAGCGCGGGTCGGCGACGTCTACGACCTAGGCGCGGCGCGGGTGCAGATCAGCCAGCCGCGCGGCCCGTGCGCGACGCTGGCGGCGCGGCACCGGCTCCCCGAGTTCGCCAAGGTCTGCGTGGCCTCGCTCCATACCGGCTGGTACTTCCGCGTTCTGCGCGCCGGCGTCATCCGCGCCGGCGACGCCGTGGTGCCGGTGGCCCGCCATCCGCTGGGCGTGACCGTCGCCGCGGCCAACGCCACGCGGTATGCGCATCCTCCAGAGCCGGCGGGCATCGCGGCGCTGCTGGAGGTCGACGCCTTATCGGACGCCTGGCGGCAGGACCTGGACGAGTTGCTCAAACGGGCCGAGGTGGCTCGGTTCGATTAGACCCTGAACACGACGAAGCGCCCGGGATCGGTCGGGCGCTTCGTTGTTCGGTTCGCACTTGGTCGGTGGTGGACTACTCCCACGCACCGCCCACGACCGGCTTCAGCCTGGCGACGATGTCATCGGCCGGCAGGAATCCGGACCAGGCGTCCACCACTTTGCCATCGTCGATGACGAACAGGGCGGGGATGCCGCGGATCTGCAGCGCCTGGGCCAGGGCCGGGTTGGTATCGACATCCAGTTTGGCCACGGTCAGCTTGCCCGACAGTTCGCGCGCCACGGTTTCCAACTCGGGCGCCAGCCGGCGGCACGGGCCACACCAGTCGGCATAGGCGTCGAGCAGGATCGGCACCCGGCTGCCGCGCACCAATCCCTCGAAGCTGCTGTCGGTGATATGGACCGGAACGCCCTCGGCGACATCAACGCTCATGGTCTGTTGGTCTCCCTGAGTCAGCGCGGTGACGTCCCTGCCGACGGTCGCGTGGTCCCGGCCGGTGGACGGCCAGAGCCCGCCGATCACCGCGCCGATGGCCATCGCACGCCACGGATTGCAGGTCAGCGGACACCCGCCGCCCGTCGCCGCGACGCTGAGGCGGTGGTAGGCGTAACCTACCGCCGCACCGATGAGCACTTGGACCAGCAGCTTCGTCAGCATCGTCGCACCTCGCGCTACCGATCTGATAACATACCCGGCAGGGTATAAGTTCCCGGGTGCGTGCCGGGGATGTGACGGGCAGGGGCGAAAGGGACGGAAGGGACGGAAGGGACGGAAGGGACGAACCACAGCCGCCGGGCAGCAGCACGACTACCCCGAAGCGGTGGCGCAGCCGTTCCCGTTGTCCCGTGCGTCCCTGAAGTCCCTTGCGTCCCTTGCGTCCCTGTGCCCGGACTATCGTGCCGCGCAAGCTTGGATGATCGGCCGGAACGTCTCCATCTTCAGCGCCGCGCCGCCGACCAGGCCGCCGTCGATGTTGGCTCGGGCAACCAGCCCCTCGACGTTGTCCGGCTTCATCGACCCGCCGTAGAGGATCCGCACCGCCTCGGCCGTGGCCGCGTCGTAGATGGCCGCGACCGCCCGGCGGACCACGCCGCAGACGCGGTCGGCCTCGTCGGCGTCGCAGACCTCGCCGGTGCCGATGGCCCAGACCGGCTCGTAGGCGACCAACATCCTGGCCGCCGTACCCGCGTCGACGTTCTGAAACCCGCGGCGGAGCTGGATCTCGATTACCGCATCGATCTCGCCCCGCTGCCGCTCGGCCAGCGTCTCACCAACGCACAGGCAGGGGGTCAGCCCGCCGGCCACTCCGGCCAACAGCTTGCGGTTGACCGTGAAGTCATTGTCGCCGAAGACTTCGCCCAGCTCACCGGTCAACTCGGGCTCGGGGACACCGAACCGCCGCCGGCGCTCGCTGTGGCCGACCAGCACGTGGGTGCAGCCGACGTCTTTGAGCATCGCCACCGACACCTCGCCGGTGTAGGCTCCGCTGTCGGCCCAGTAGCAGTCCTGGCCGCCGACCCCGGCCGCTCCGGCCAGCTCGGCCGCGCGAGCCAGGCAGGTAAACGGCGTGAACACCACCACCTCGACCGGACCGGAGACGTCCTTCATCGCGGCGCTCAGCTCGGTCATGTAGGCCGCCGCCTCCGCCACGGTCTTGTTCATCTTCCAGTTGGCCGCCGCCACGGCCACGCGCTTGCTCATGGGATCCCTTCCTTGTCTCGTGGAACCGTGTGCCCCGCCTTCAACCTTGCTGCCCACTGGCGATGATCTCCATGGCGCAGGCGATCATCGTGTCGCCGGCTTCGGGCGGCAGCAGACTGTTCCAACTCTCGTAGCCGCCCGCCTCCTTGCCCGCGCGGGTCGGGATGTAGCGCAGGTCGTCGTGGCACAGCTCGGCCACCACCGTCGCCACGCCCGGGGACGACGCCTTCAGGCGCAGGCCGTAGTCGCAGAACAGCTCGCCCGGCATGGCCGCCAGGACGACCTCACCCAGCCGCGCGGCGTCGACCTCCACGCGAATCGGCGAGCCCCGCTCGGCCAGAGCGATGGTCCGGGACGCGCCAACCAAGTCGGCCTTCATCCCTTTTTCGGTCGACTCCCGGATCCGCCACGCCTCGGCCACTTGCTCGTCCGTGGGCACCTCGACGCCGAACTCCAGCAGCCGGTGCTGGTACCGGATGGGCGTCAGCTCCACGGCGCTCGCCCGGGCCAGGGCCTTGATCACCTCGCCGGCCAGCACGGTGCCGATCTCCTCGGCCTGAGCGAAGCCTTTGGGCTGATCTGCGCGGCCCACGTCGATGTGGTTGACGTCGCCCGAGCAGCCCTGCACGAACATGGCGTCCAAGTGCGGGCCGTACGCACGTTTCAGCGTACGCTCCAGGAAGAAGGGATAGTCCGCGCCGTAGACGCAGCCGCCGACGGTGTCCAGGTGCAGCGCGAAGTTGACCAGCACGAGCTGCCGGCCGTCGATCCGGTTGGTCAGGCGCAGCACGCCAACCTCGGGATCGATGGGCGCGGTGGGCCCGGCCACATCGGGGTTGCGCCGGCCCGGATTGGTCCGCACCGTGCCGTCCTTCATGCGGAAGCGGCGGCAGAAGGCGACGGTGTCCTCGTGGCCGGAGGCCCGCTCGGCCGACACGGGTCCGGCCGACCAGATCGCCTGCTCGGCCGCCAGCGCGATGCGCTGGGCGAGGAACTCGAGATGCTCGACGGAGAACGGCCCGAGGTGCGTGTGCGTGCAGTGAACGATCAGCCGTTCGGGCGCCAGGCCGCAGCGCCCGGCGACCAGCTCGCGGGCCCGGGCCACGGTGCCCGCGTCCACCGAGCACAGGTCGCAGGCCACCAGGGCCAACGCCTCGTGGCCGTCGGACAGGTACACGGCTTTGGCCATCAACGGGTCGTGAATCCCTTCGGCCAGTCGTTCGTGGAAGTAGCCGCGCAGGCGCGAGCCGAGCGGCGGGGTGATCTCAGCGCGGGCCCAGCCCGCGGTCAAGGTCTCGGTGGACATGCCTGCTCCCAGAGATGCTATCCGAACAGTCCGTCGCGACTCATCGCCCGGAGCGCGTCGCCGGAGCGCTCGACCACCTCCGCCAGGTCGGCTTCGGTGTGCGAGTAGTTGACGTAATGCACGCCGTAGGTGATCAGCCCCCGTCGCAGCCGCTCGGCGTCGAAGCGCAGGGCCAGGTCGGCGGCCTTGGCCGTGCCCGAATCACGCCACTGGAGCAGCGGGCACATCGGCAGCCCGACCATCCGCGCCGGCGCGCCGACTTGCTCGAAGAGCGTGTTGTACCCGTCGACCAGCAGCCGGCCCAGCCGTTCCAGGTGGCCGATAACGTCCTCGTCGCGGTAGATGTCGAGGCACGCCCGAGCCGCCGCCAGAGCGGTCGTCTCGCCGCCGAAGGTGGACGAGATGACGGCCATGCGGACGGTCTCCATGACCTCCCGGCGCCCCAGGTAAGCCGCCACCGGCCAGCCGTTGGCCATGCCCTTGCTGAACACCGCCAGGTCGGGCGTGACGCCGAAGCGCTGCTGCGCGCCGCCGTTGGCGACCCGGAAGCCGGTGACGATTTCGTCGAAGATGAGCAGCACGCCGTAGCGGTCGGCCAACGACCGGAGCGCGGCCAGGAACTCGCCGGCCGTGTCTCCGGCGGCGTAGCTGTAGGCCACCGAGATGGCCGCGACGTGGGCGCCGTCGGCCTTGAGGATGGCCTCGACCGCCTCGGGGTCGCCCCAGCCGATGGGGGTGTGAACGCTGCGCACGGCTTCCGGCACGCCGGGCGTGCCCATGGTGGTCAGCCAGCCGTGGTACCCGCACATGAGGACCCGGTCGCGGCCGGTATAGGCGCGGGCGAGCTTCATCGCCGCCGACATGGCCTCGCCGCCGGTGCGCAGGAAGCGGACGCTCTCGGCGCAGGGGATGAGCGCCACCAGCCGCTCCGCCACCTCGACCTCGAGCAGGCTCGGGTAGCTGAACACGGTGCCCTTGTCGAGTTGCGCGCGGACGGCCTGCTCGACCGCCGGGAAGCGGTGGCCCAATGTGATGGGGCCCAGGCTGCAACGCAGGTCGAGGTACTCGTTGCCGTCGACGTCCCAGACCCGACCGCCCAGACCGCGCTCGATGAAGCACGGCTCGACCTCGCGCAGTTCCTCGCGGGGGGCCTTCGAGTGCGTCTGCGTGCCCATCGGGATGACCGCCTCGGCCCGCTGCCGAAGCTCCCACGACCGGGTCACGCGATGCTCCGTGGTAACTGCCATGCCAACCTTCCCACGGCCCCGCGCCAGTCTGCGCGGGCCGACGGCCCATGGTAGCACAGCGACCGTCGCGGGGCATCAACGAACGGAGCCCGGCCGGGGCCGGGCTGGAACGGGTCGGGGCTGGAGGTCGCCGGCCGGCAGGCCGGTTGGCCTCCCGGCCTCAGAGGCCGGGGTTGGGGAAGCGGGTGCCGCTCTTGACGCCCACCCGGAACTTCTCGGCGCCCTCGACGACGACCTTGGTCCGGGTGCCGCGGCCGAGCTTCTCGTCCCACAGCAGCACGTTGGCGAGGGCGATCGTGCCCTCCTTCTCGACGATGCCACCCTGGGGGTTCTGCTGGGTCGGCTTGGTGTGGCGCTTGATCAGGTTGACCTTCTCGACGATCACGCGATCGCCCTTGACGCGCAGCACCTTGCCGCGCTTGCCCCGATCCTTGCCCTTGGTGACGACCACCAGGTCGCCGCGACGAACGTGCGCCATCACAGCACCTCCGGCGCCAGCGAGATGATCTTCATGAAGCGCTTGGCGCGCAGCTCGCGAGCGACCGGCCCGAAGATGCGGGTGCCGATCGGCTCGTTCTCCTTGTTGATGAGGACGGCCGAGTTGCCGTCGAAGCGGATCGAGCTGCCGTCCGGCCGCGCCAGCTCCTTGCTGGTGCGGACGATGACCGCGCGCGCGACCTCGCCCTTCTTGACCTTCGAGTTCGGGATGGCCTCGCGCACCGAGACGATGATGACGTCACCGATCGACGCGTAGCGCCGACGGGTGCCGCCCAGCACCTTGATGCAGAAGACCTTCTTCGCGCCCGAGTTGTCGGCCACGTCGAGGACGCTGGTCTGCTGGATCACGGCAGGACCTCCTTGACCAGGGTCTGATCGGCCTTGGTGATCGTGCGGAACACGCGCCACTTCTTGGTGCGCGAGTACGGCCGGGACTCGATGATCTCGACCACGTCGCCGACCGCCGACGCGTTGAGCTCGTCGTGGGCCTTGTACTTGACGCGGCGAGTGACGAACTTGTGGAAGCGCCGGTCGCGGACGCGGCG
>JAANMU010001400.1_pt1 | contig 21978 bp, 17 predicted proteins | sample 7279701 | NCBI WGS metagenome assembly JAANMU01 (sample SAMN14094539, study PRJNA606508) | bioreactor metagenome | isolation source: A lab-scale SPAN reactor treating ammonium-rich wastewater day 57 | place: Ireland: Galway | collected 2017-03-13 | reverse complement strand
TGTTTCGCTCCGCTACGCTGCGCGAAACACACCCATCCGAAACAAAGAACCGGGAATTCTAATCGTCGCTAAAGCGGAAAGGCAATCGTCGTCGAACACTGGACACTGCATCCGCTCATCGAGGCGGTACAATGGGAAAGCAGATTATTCGTTGCGAAGAGACCGTAGAGCGAGGCGAACGATGCCGCGAGTTGGTGGTGAGTCAGATAAACTGGGTAATCGTTACGAAGGGGTCTGGACCATCGGCGCTGTGCTCGAGCTCGCCGCCGGAAAATTGACTTCTTTAATCGTCGAGCCATTCGGTGATGATGCCCTTGGCATCGAGTTCGTGGTAAGTGATCTCGACGGGTCGCGACAGTTCCATTCCGCTAAACGCCAACGGGCAAAGGGCGAATGGACCCTTGCGGCCTTGGGTGAAAAGGACAAGAGAACTGGCCGCAGCATTTTAAGTGATCTCTTCGACAAATTGTCCTCAAGCGGCGCGAATCGATGCTGTTTCGTCTCTTCGACGGGCGCCAATGATTTTCGAGAACTTGCGGAAAGGGCAACATTACGCGGAACGCTCGCCGATTTCCAATCTGATCTGCTCTCGGAGAACGCTCAACGGCTACGAGGTCAATTTGAAAAACGCATCCTCCCAGCAACGCTCGGCTGGGAAACCGCCTACGATTATTTGCAACGTCTGCGAGTTGTGCTCATTGACGAGACGACGCTTACGCGGCAAGTGAATCAGCAGATCGCGTTACTCGTTTACCGTCCCGACGCGCGCGAGTTTTCAGAAACTGAGGTTCGCGTACTGTTGGGCGACTTCGTCTTGGACCACGTCGGAACCGAGATTCGTCAAAACGACATTTGGGATTATCTCGCTTCTTTTGGGTACGCACGCCGGGACTGGGCCGTCGACGTCGGAGTTCAGGAGCGCGTGCGCGACGCAAATCGGTCATATCTCCGAACGGTCGAGAGCGAACTCATTAACGGGACACGGGTAAAGCGAACCGAGGCTAAGTCGATCGTTGATGCGTTAACGAGCGACAGTGCCGCGAAGACGGTGCTGGCTTCAGCTCCAGCGGGGGTTGGGAAGAGTTGCGTGCTGGCACAAGTCGTCGATGACCTTCAATCACGATCCGTCCCTGTTGTCGTAGTGCGAATGGACCGACACGGCGAGGCGCGGACGTCGGCAGATATAGGTCGTCAGATGGAATTGCCACGCTCGCCCACCGTTGTTCTTGCGGGGATTTCGGAGGGGGGCTTCGGCGTTCTCATCGTGGATCAGTTGGACGCGGTAAGCCAGGTTTCGGGCCGGTATCCTTTGCTCTGGGAGGCATTTGATGCGTTGTACCGTGAGGCGGAAGCGTACCCCAATATGCGGCTCGTTGTGGCTTGTCGTGATTTCGATCTGCAGAATGACCAACGACTGCGCAAGCTCAAGCATGCGGACAAGGCTACGCACATCATAATTGGTTCATTATCAATTGAAGACGTAAATGCAGCGTTACAATCGGCGGGATGCGACGACCTTCGCCTTAACCCGTCACAGAAAAAAATTCTGCAAGTTCCGCTCCACTTGTTCTTGTTCATCGAAGGCCTCGGCGAAGATGGACCGGCTATCGGTTTTCGGAGCATCGGTGATTTGTTTGATCGGTATTGGGACCACAAGCTAAAGAAGGTTTCCGAACGAGTCGCTCATTCGGCGGCATGGCCGGCCGTCATCGACAGATTGTGCGAAATAATGAGCCGCGACCTCACGCTCTACGCGCCAGCGGTCACGGTCGATGATTGGAATGAGACCGTCGGCGCCATGCTAACCGAGCACGTGCTTGTCCGCGACGAAAATCAGATTCGCTTCTTTCACGAGTCGTTTTTCGACTACGCATATGCTCGGCGATTCTGCGCCTCGGGGCAAAGTCTTGTCAAACTCCTGTATTCCGCCGAGCAACATTTATTCCGCCGCAGCCAAGTCCGTCAGGTGCTGGTGTTTCTCCGAGATCATGCTCGGAGCCAATATCTCACGCAACTTCGCGAACTTTTGACTGACGGCAAAGTTCGCTTCCACCTGAAACGCCTGATTCTTGCGTGGATCAGTTCGCTTACCGACCCGACTCCCGACGAATGGGCTATCGTCGAGCCTTTGCTTGCCGACAGTGATCTCGGGCGACACGCATTGCCCGCCATTCGCCACAGTTTGTTGTGGTTTGACCTCCTTCATCGGATGGGGGTCCTCGCCAAATGGCTGGAAAGCCCGGACGACTCGCTCGTCGACCGTGCCCTGTGGATACTTCGCTTCGACCAAGTACAAAAACACCGCTCCGAAGTCGCTGCCGATCTTTTGTTCCCCTACCGTGGCCGAAACGCGGCTTGGACAACTCGCCTCTTGACGTATTTCAGATTTGGAAGTGCGCACCAGAGCCGTTCCATACAGCAACTGTTTTTGCAACTGATGGACGATGGCTCGTTTGACGACAAGTCCCAGGATTCTTCGCTTAGCTGGTGCCGCCGTCTCGATAATGCTGGCGACGAAGCCCCGCTGTTTGTAATCGAAGCGCTTACGCACTGGCTCGATCGAAGCATCGGCGCGACCGTGGCGTCTGGCAGCACGCCATTCGAGCGGCACAATTACGATCAATCGGGTACGCGACTGATCTCGACTGTGGCACGATGCGAGCCGTTGGCCTATGCAGAGCAAATCCTGCCACGGGTTGTGGCCGCGGTCATGCGATTTCCTGCAACCTCTCATGGCGGCCTGAAAAGGAATGCAACCTGGCCGTATCCTTCGCAAGCAGATCCAGCGACCGTAGTCGATGCGGTCTTGGCTGAGCTTAGAAACGCGCTGGAACATATTGCACGAACTCAGCCTGACGAATTCAATCGGCTCACAAATGACTTACGGGACACGAACTATGAAACGCTTGCGAACCTGCTGCTCTCCGCTTGGGCGGCAAATCCCACGCGATTTGGCGACGTTTGCATCCGATTCATGGCGGCTGAACCTCGTCGTCTCGACGTTGGATACGCTTCGTGGAGCGGTAGGGGCGACGGAAGTGCCGCCATTAGCCGTACAGCAATTCGCGCATGCGTCCCCCATGCGTCCGCGGAATGCAGGAGCGAACTGGAACAAACTGTCGTTGACTTTTTGCCCTTCGGCGAGGACGGCGACTTTGCGGGCGCCACTGAGCACCTCTTGCTGGAGGCCATGGGTGAAGATCACTTGTCGGAACGCGGGCGAAGCCGGTTAACAACGCTTCGAGCAAAGTTTCCTGACCGTGACGTGACCATCCCCCCTAGGCGTGCCGGGCCCGCAAAAGTAACGGGCAGTCCCATTCCTCCCAACGTGACAAGGGAGTTTACGGACGAACAGTGGCTCGCCGCCATGAAACAGTACGACTACGGCCGAGAATTCAATCCCAAACGTGAATTGACGGGTTCGGCGGTTGAGCTGAGTCGCCTTTTGCAACTAGAAGCGCGCCTGAATCGTCCACGATTCGCCGCGCTTGTCGCTCGAATGGATGACTCGATTCGCCCAGAGTATTTTGAAGCGATCCTTGATGGCCTTTGTGGACTCGACAACTTATCAAAGGAAGAGCGTGCCACGGACGACGAAGATTTCGAGCGATTAGATCCTGAGGTCGTCTTCGGCGTTCTGCGTCGACTACACCAACTTCCACACCACCCTTGCGGTCGTTGCATCTGTCGTGCCTTTGAGCGACTTGCCAGCCGTCCTTTTTCGGACGCGGACTTGGAAATCCTCGCCCACTACGCTCTTGACGATCCGGATCCTGCATCTGAGCACTGGCTTGAACACAACTCCGCGGCGGAGGATGATCGTGTCCAGAACGCGCACTTTTCCGGCTACAACTCCGTTCGCGGTCTGGCGGCTAGGGCAATTTCGGCGATTCTTTTCTCAGACTATTCCTACTCTACGCACCTCCTTCCGGTTCTACAGAAGATGGTTTGCGATCCGTTGATGTCGGTTCGAACGTGCGTAGCGGAAGCCTTGCTGCCCTTATTGAATCATGACCGCGACGAAGCGGTTCGCCTGTTTCTGGATAATTGCCGAGGGGCCGATGTTGTCTTTGGTTGCTACACATTCGAGGAGTTTATCCGCTATGCAACGAGTACCCATTACGCCCAGCTTCGTGACGTTCTTTTGACCGAGTTGAATTCGAGGACACCGTCCTCCATGCGCGCCGCCGCCCGCCAGACTTGTCTCGCGGCCTTCGTGGATGACGCTGCTGAAGCTGATGCCAACCTTGTGCGAACTGGCCCTGACGCTCTGCGTCGCGCTGCCGCCGAGGTCTATGCCTATAATTTGGCTGACGCGACAATTGGCCCAGTTTGTCGAGAACATTTAGCCCGTCTGTTTTCTGATCCATCCGAGGACGTGCGCAATGAGGCAGCCGATTGTTTTCGACATTTGGAGAACGCTGATTTCAACGAATTCGCAGACTTCATCCGAAGTTATATCGAAAGCCCGGCCTTTCCGTCGCAGCACGACGATCTTTTGCGGCGCCTAGAAGATTCGACTTGGCAATTGCCAGACATTACGTTGCGCCTCGCTGAGCGATTTATCGCGTCGTGTGGTGCAAGCGCTGGCGACATATCGACTGCTGCCGCAGGTGACGCTACGCCGGTCTCTAAACTTGTGATTCGGCTGTACGTCCAGAGCGGCGACGAAGGAATCCGAACGCGATGTCTTGACCTGATCGATGCGATGGAGCGCTTTGGGTTCTACGGAATTGACTCGCAACTTGCTGAGCATGACCGATAGCGGTGAATTACATGTGAGTACCAGGGCCGGCGCGTAATCCGAGCGAAGACAAACCTGCCCCGTCAGATTGGCGCGTTTTTGACGACAAGCAACACGTGTATTCCCAGCACAGTCCCCGGGAGGTATCGGTCTCTGATGAAATGAAAGTCGCGCGCTTCGGTTGGACACGCCGAAGTAACCCAACTCACCTCGGTTCTTTGTGACCGAGGCACCCCAGCCTCCTTATCGCCCCGGTACTTCTCCGCGACGTTGGTGCTGCGGTTTATAATAGCTGGAAGCACGCGCCGCCGAACGCAAGCCTCGTAGCAGTTTCGAGCGGAACACCTTTGCAGAATGCCAGCAGGCCGGGTTTGCCCGAGTCTGGGACGTTGGGCCGAGGCATGAGCTGGTTTTGAGGCTGGACGGCAAAAAATCAGCGCAGTTGGCAAGTTCGAGGGATGGGCCAAAGCAGGAGGAAAGCAATGCCAATGTCACCAGGATGCGGGAATTTCGTCAGCCGCTGGATGACTGAGGCTGACAACATTGAGTTGGGCAGTCTAGAGTCCTAATTTGAAAAATTCATTACTCTCTTCGTGGTATACAACCGCCTCTACGCGGAAGCCACGTTTAATCTTTGGAGCGTTGGGGCCATTCGCCCGGCTGATCCAAATCGCAACTTTCCTATGGGAAGGCGGCGAAAGAGTACGTCGTCATTTTTCTTGGCGAGCGAGACATGGCGCCCAATGACATCATGCGAGCAAGGGCTTTGAGCCGTTCCAGCAGCAGGTACTCGAGCCATGCATCCAGGTGGTACACCGGTTGTCAACCTGTTGCTGGCAAAACTGGCGTAACGTGACGAAGGAAAAATGAAGAAGAGACTCTGCGCTTTCTGTGGCTTTGCCGGCCCCACGGGTGGAAGGGTTCGCGGACATTCGCTCTGATGGATGCCTGCATAAGTAGCATTGGCTGAATTCTTGAGGTGATCCTTGCCGTTCGTTTCACACGATCCGCCGGAAATTCTTGATCCAGTCAGAATCCGAGAAGCGATGGTACATCATGAAGCTGGCCATCTTCTGCTGCTCTATTACTACGGGTGGCAGATCGGCGGCTTTACATGTAGGTACGCAGCGCCGGATTGGATGGGGTCGATACGCAACCGGCGGATACCTGATCCGCCCGTCATTGACACTGGCCTTAATCTAACGGCAGAGGCTCAAAAGCTGCTCGCAGGTGAATTGGCCGCGAGAATCAGACTCGGTCTTCCAACCGATCGGATCGTGATGCCAATGAAAGCGCCGCTGGCGGAGGACTTGACGGCCCAGACTCCACTGGAGGAGCTATACCCACAAGATGACCAGCGCTATGACGCGATTCGTGTGCTAGGTCGGTACGTCCACAACCGTCGTCACTTGGCGGAGTCATGGCGGGCGCGGGCAAAGTTGTTCTTCAGCAGGCGATCGCGCATTACCTGGTGGACGTGGATGTGGGATCGGCATGCGGAGGCGTGGGCACTTCTGCAGGCCCATTGGCCGATTGTAGAGGCATTGGCCGCCAGATTGGTGACGGTCAACCCCAATCACATAGATGTGCAGACGGGTCATATGGTAGGGCATGCGAGCGGCGACGTACTACTGCAATGGTGCAACGAGGTGGGTGCTCCTATCCTCAAGGCTGACGCTGTCTCGGTGAGCTATTGACCACTACGGTCAACTTGGCCCCCCGTAGCGTTTGTCGCCCCTGCGCGCTTCGGTGCGACACGCAGACGCGCTTTCGCTGCTGAGGGGCGCCCATGACAAAAAGATTACGCGATTGGCAGCGGGTTTCAAAACGGCCCATCTCCGCAGGCGGTGGCTATTGCTCACGTTTTAAGCCTGCCGAATCCAAGTGTCGTAAACTGTCAGCACAATCCTGCTAACGTAGAGTCGCCAAATTCGGCGTCAAACGTGATCCTGTGGAGCTAAGCGGTTCTGAGTCAGACCGACCAGCATCAGGCGATTCTTGATTGCTTTCCTGAGATTCAGCGTTGGCTTGTCGGTAGCGATTCAGGCTCTCCCGACCGAGCTTCGCCAGTCGCTCCCGCTCCTCTGGCGGTACAAGCTTGCGTCGTCGGGGCTTCAGCAACGCCGCAATCTCATCGAAATCGTCCACAGGGAAGGCGACGTTGACTCCATCATCCCCGTCCTGAAGTACGGTCGTACAGGAGAGGGCGGTCAGCGCGTTGGCCACCGCGCCGCGCTTGTTCGTGCTAGCAGCCAACGTGCCAGGCCCATAAGGGTAGATGTGGCCATGCCGGCACAACAGGATTTGTAGTGCGGGATCGTCGGATCGGGCGTCGGCTCCGCGCTCGGCGTAGTAGGACTCTTCGTAGGTCACGCGATAGCGATCTCCGAACAATTGCTTTAAGTTGATGGCGTCCATTCCGAGGCTCCTTTCTCTCGATTTGTAAAAACAAAGGTGACGTGAACGCTGCAGTCCAGCAAGATGAATGACGTGCGATCATGCCCCAAGAGGGGCGAATTTTGCGCGGCTTGGGTCATCGATCATGGCATAGGGGTGATTGGAGCCTTGGCGATTACAACAAACGGCGGCGGAGTAGGGAGGATTCACTCACCCTATGCTGCCGGCGCCGTGTACGTTTCCGCGCTGATGATTGCTTGAGCCATTTGGCAAGCGTTTAGGGTTGAATCCGTACGCCCAACCACTCGGGTCAATGGGTCGCGCTTTTCAGCTGAATAATTATGTGACAAAAAGTCACTAAAACTTGCAAGCGTGATCAGGATCGCCCGTGACTCGCCATCCTTCATAAGGCTTGCAGAGCGCCGCCACCTCCGCCGCGACCGCCTCATCCCAGGAGATCTCAGGATTGGCTCGGAGCCGACTGTTAATCCGTTCGCGAAGCCCAGAAGGTAATGTCGTTTGCTCCGCCGTCGCTTTCGCATTGCGAAGTACGCCCGGGAACTCCTCTTCAACCAAGCGGCGGGTCAGCGAGAGCCGGAACGCTTGTTCCAGAATTGCGTCCTCGGGCACGACCTTCGCGATCCCATGTCTCGTGAGCTTCGCTTCGATCCACTGGATCAGGTCGCCGCTAGTGAACGCGTTCAATTCCACGCGTTTGTTCTGCAGGAGGAACGCGACTTCTTCGGGTGTGGCGCCGTTCGCAAGCAAGTTCTCGGTTGCCTCACCAACTTCAAAGTTTTCAGACTGGAGGTTGTATTCTTCGATATCCGCTAGGCGAAGGCCAAGGTCAATCACCTCAATCTTGTTTGCGAACGAGTAGCGACGCGTATCCCGGCCGAGCGTGCCGAAGATCGAGAAACCCGCCTTGTCAAAGTCGTGGAGTACAAACAAGGGGATTTGGTACTCGCCGCATAGAACATCCACGAGGAGTCGACTAGCGGTCACCGACTGCCCCTTGGTGCTCATAATCGCGATGTCAAACCGTTCGGCGAGGCGGACCTTCTGAAACAGCGGAAAGAACCCCTCCTTTTCGATGAAGAGGATTGCCTGGTACCGGTTCGCCGGACCGACTGTCGGGAAGAATTGACCTCCGTTGACCTGAATTTCGCATTCGCGCGCCCCGTCGGCAACGTTATCGAGGTATCGCCGAACGGCCAGGGTCCCCTGGGGGACAACGAGTCCGGTATGAGGTTCATGGAGATTGCCCCGCGCATCAAAGGCGACGTCCCATCCCTTCGTCTTCTCTGGATACTCCTTGAGATAGTTGGGAAGCAGCGTTTGCGTGAAGTAGGTATCCTTGAGGTGATCTTTTCCGGTCAACTCCAGAATTCGGCGGCGAGCTGCGTACATGATCTGACGCGCATGGGCTGGAAGGGTGTTGTTGCTGCTCGCTTTCAGATATGCCTCTTCCATCACGAGATAGGCCGCGTCTTTCGTCGGCATCTTGCCCGCACCGGTGAGGGCTTGGCGGCGGCGCAGGAGCGCGTTCGTAGTGCGTTCCTCTTGCTTCCGCTGTCTTGCCCAATGCTTGGTGACCGCTTGGACAGCTTCGATAATATTGTTCGCTTGCATTCCGATTTACCCTTTCTGAAAGACAAAAGACGATTTACCACGGTCTGAAAATTGAGGGCGCGCATGCGCTACGTGCAGAAGCAGCACGATCGGCTCATCCTCGCTTACACGTTGGTCTGCAAGGATGCGATCCAGGCTTTCGCCTTAACCTTGTAAGTCGCGAAACGGGTTGAGGATGCAAGGCGACCAGTTGATCCCCGTAATGAGGCGACGTTGGCGCCCCTCCGGATCCCAAGCGAACGCCGCCTCCAAGACCCACGGCACGCCAGCGTCCTCCCCTTCTATCCTCTTGTACTTGAAGGTCCGCATGTCGCAGAGCGCTCCGAACCTCGCCGCGACCAGTTTTTCGCCAAGAATTCCCAAGCTGCTCGGCTTTACCATTTTGCCGTGCCGCTTCATGACGTTCAGGAGCTGCCGAGCAAGCTCATGGTTGATCTCGTTATTGCAGGCGAGCTGGGACAGCTTTGCTCCCTTAATTCCGCAGGCTTCGAGAACCTGCCTCGGTTTGGTAGATCCGGAAAGCCCCCGGAACTCCGAAACGAATTCGCGCAGAGTCCGGTCGCTTTCAGATGCGGCGTCATGCGCGATGCACGCACCGATGAGACGTTCGAACCGTTCCTCGTCGTACCAGTGAGGAGGAGCGGGCTCGCTCGCCGTCCACTTTTTCCAGCTTGGTTGACGGGCTGGGACGACTAAACGATCTCCGTGCCAATCTATCGAAATCGAGAGATGCGGATTAAGGAAGGCGTAGTCATCTGCGAGTTGAAGACAACTCTCCTTCGCTCTGTCGAGAATTGAGCACGAGGAAAGGAACGCTTCGGTGCAGGCGATTAGGGAAGGTGGAACCGAGGTGCCGCCTTTTTCCGGCCAGTAAATGCGAAACGTGGTCCCGGGGACGCTGGAATCAACCATTTGTCGCCCATGACTGATAACCGGCTGTTGCCGGATCTGGTCCATCGTGAGCGTGATCTCATGGCGGACGCCATGGGCCGTGATGTCTACACGTCCCACTTCGCCGTCAAGTACATAGGGCATTGCCACCAGCGTCTTGAGAGCGTTTCCTTGCGCCCCGCGGGTCGGCCCGACGTAGGCTTCACGAGACGAAACTCGGTTCTGCAAGTCAAGCACTCGGCTGACGACTTCCGGCGAAATCCCCGGGCCATTATCGGTGACGGAAATGCCATCCTCGTTAACGACGATGCAGATCACCGGAGCAATTCCACATTCCTCGCACGCGTCCAGGCCATTATCAACTAGCTCCTTGAGGATGACGCGAGGCCAGTGGCGAGGCGAGTGGCCGCACTCGGCGGTCAACCCGCGCGTGGTAAGAAAATCCATGGCGCGGCTGGTGGTGAAAGCGGTCCGCGCGGCTTGGGAGCTTTCGATCAACATGCTTTAGTTCCTTAGTATTCAAACTCAAATGCCAGCCTGCTCCAACTCACGCTCCGCTTGGCGGATTGCCTTGTCGCGCTGCTTCCGTGTGCGTGCGGAAGGTGTTTCGCCATTAGCCGCGGCGGTGATGGCCGCGAAAAAGCGATCCAGTGCCTCAAGGCTGGTGTAGCGCTGCCCGCCGAAGAACCAAGTTGACAATTTCTCGCCGCGAACGCCCACGTAAATCCAGCGGTAGACAGTGGCCTTGCTGATCTTTTTTCCGGTCTTTCGATTTCTGGGAACGTGGTTGGGAATATCCCCGATGGGGATGGCATTCTCGGGGTCAATCATTCGAACTCCCTTCGTGACAATGGGAAGGAAAATAGGCAGGAAAGAACGGACGTTGTGGGCCAATGGTGACGATCCGCAAATGCACCTATGAAAGCATAACGATAAGCTTTCACAATGTCAGTAAATGAATTAGAAGAAATTATGAATCGGGACTTTCAAATCGTATCTTCGCGCGGCTCGCACAAGCGGCGCTACGGAATTGTGTTTGATGTCCCAAGTTTGGAAAACGCGGCGAACGGTGCGGACGAATTTCAGCTTGCTCGACGCGAATGGCGCCGCCGCGAGTTTTTTTCAAATCGGCAGGGTTGTGGTAACCGGCAGCAGTAGGATGAAGCGACCGCACACAGTGCGTTTGGATGCGCTCAATTCAATCGGTCCTGATCTGTACAACGACGTGGGAAACGTCAAGCGTTGGCGGCGACTGAGCCTCGCTTGCCGACGAATGAAGAATCATGATCGCGGAGTGTTGGTGAGCATCCGTTGCGAAAGCACGAAGCCGCGAAGCACGCGGTTCAACTGAATTGCCCGCGCGCTACCCCTCTATTTACCCTTTGTTTCAAGGCTGAGATTCTGGTTACAAACGGCAAAATGTTAACCGACGCGGGCGGCAATTTGATCGTTGGCGTCTGCGGCGGTCACGGCCTGCCTCGTCCTGGGGGCCTCGTGGTTTTCGACATGCAACGTGTATTGCACGCAGCCCATGTCGAGGTATGGTTTTGCCAGCGGGAGCGGTTACTCGGCGTCCATTAGCACCCTTTGCGAACCTCGAAAAAAGCCTTGAACATTAGCGGATTAGATGTGAAATAGCTGAGCCATCTTTAGCCGCAATCCGTCGGGGGCGGTTCAGGAAGCGCCGACCGCTGTTTGCTTAGGTCATTGCATTTTAGGTCTGGCACTGTGTCAGTACCGTCTGAGTTGAAGGGCAATTCCAGCCCGTCAGCTTGGCGTTCGCGCATCGCGTGATACGAGATGGGCTGAACGCCCAAGGACGGGAAGGTGACAATATTGCCTCTTCCCAGGAAAAAAGGGCGCCGTGGCCCCTTGACGGCGGTAGCTTCGGCTCCAAGCATCGGTCGCATTTCTCGGCCCAGGCAATTTTGCGCGCCCGCCAATTTGGATCATCTGAGAGGCGCGTATAATATTTAATGACACTTAGTCATTAATGAGCCGCGATGGATTGGGATTCCAGCGCGGCTCTCCGAGCTGAGGACGAATGTGCGACGCGATGATACTACCGCATGACAGAAGGGCCGAGACAGCGAGCCGCCGGCAAACGCCGGAGCCACCGCCTAAGGAGCCGGGGCATGGGGAAGGAAGTCACGGCACGCACCGCACGATGGGCCAACATGCCCGCAAGGTAAGAGGTGGCTTGACCACCGACCGAACATCAGGCTCGCCCCCTGAAACGCCGCGCGCTGACCATAACAAGCAAACCCAGGCTACGTCGTGCCCTGACGACCTGGTGGGTGATCTAAAGCGTAGCGGTGGACCTTGGACGCCAAACTCGCGTCTCTGCGGTAAGTAGCCTCAGTCAACGGAAGAAGCTACGCCATTTCGAGCGATCTTCGCCCATCCGGCTAAGATCACCCGAAAAAGGGCCGGCGTCCATTCTTGCCCTGCCAAGTTGCTTTGCCATGGGCCCCGCCGTGATGGTTTGCCACAATTCCAAAACCGGCGCCCAAACCACTACAACGGCCCGTATAGCATCCAAAAGCCGAGGCGTTCAGGCGTTTTCAGACGTTTTCAGACGTTCATTGCCGAAATGGCAGGTGTCCACTTTGGCAGGAGGCCAGGTCGGTGTTCGATCGCTTTCCCGCCATTCGGCTGTCTTTTTGAATCGCTCCAGGCGCGCCAGTCTTGCGATGTTGTGGGGACGTTCGGGAGCGTCAGCCGCAAACATGGCTGGAAAAGGTGCGAGCTGCGGCGAATTGAAAAAAACGACAATTCGAGTCCCGGCGATTCAGCAAGATGAAACTCCCGCCGCTTTATTTGTTTCCTCGGTGAAACAGTTCTCTAGGCCGCCCAGTCGGCGCAAAGCGCTTCGGCTTGCTCCAACACCGTTTTGGTTGCGGCCTCTTGCAAATCGGGTGGATAACCGTACTTGCGGAGGATGCGGCGGACCATGACGCGAATCTTTGCGCGGGCCGATTCGCGCATGGTCCAGTCGATCGTGACGCTCTTTCGCACGCTCTCAACCAGCTCATGGGCGATGATGCGGAGTTGCTCGTTGCCAAGAACCTGGATGGCGCTCTCGTTCATCGCCAGAGCATCATAGAAGGCGAGTTCCTCGTTGTTCATGCCGAGTTCTTCGCCGCGGCGCTGGGCCTGCCGCATTTCCTTGGCCAGCTTGATTAGCTCATTAATGACCTCGTGCGTGGCGATGGCGCGGTTTTGGTAAGCGAGCACGGCGCGCTGAAGCATTTCCGAGAACAGCCGGCCTTGGACCACGTTCCGCTGTGCCGTCACTTTGATCTCGCTGGTAAGAAGCTTTTTCAAAAGCTCCAGCGCCAGGTTGCGATGGGGCAAGTTCCGTACTTCCTGCAGGAATTCATCGCTTAGAATCGAGATGTCCGGCTTCTTCAAACCGGCGGCGGCGAAAACATCAATAACCTGATCCGAGGCGACAATCGCCTTAGAGACCAACTGCCGCACGGCATAGTCGAGTTCTTCCTTAGTTTTCTTTCGTGTGGTTTCCGCGCCTTTCATTAGCGCCGCCCGCACCGCCTGGAAGAATGCGATATCGTCTAGAATCCGCGTTGCTTCATCATCCGCCGCACACAGGGCGAACGCTTGCGAGAGCTGCGTCACGGCCGCGGCAAACCGATTCTTGCCGTCCTCTTGCGCCAAAATGTGTTCCTGCGCCGGCGGCAACAGCGCGAGCCGTTCCATACCGGTCCCGGTCTTCCACTTGGACCAGTCGAAGCCGTGCAGCATATCACAACAAATTTCGTGCTTCTCCAGCATGGCCGCGACCGCTTCGGCCGTGTCGATGGTCGGCTGGCCCTGCCCGCCGCTTTCGGTGTACGTGGCGAGAGCCTTCTTCAATTCGCCGGCCAGGCCTAAGTAGTCGACCACCAAACCGCCCGGCTTGTCGCGGAAGACCCGGTTCACGCGAGCGATAGCCTGCATCAACGAGTGCCCGCGCATCGGCTTGTCCAAGTACATCGTGTGCAGGCAGGGAGCGTCGAAACCCGTTAGCCACATATCTCGCACGATCACGATCTTGAAGGGATCGCCGGCGTCCTTGAACCGAGCCGCTAACTCCTTCCGCCGCTTCTTATTACGGATATGCGTTTGCCATTCCAAGTGGTCCTCGGCGGAGCCGGTCATCACCACCTTGACCACTCCCTGATCGTCTTCGTCGCTGTGCCACTCGGGCCGCAGCGACACAATGGCGTTGTACAACTCGACGCAAATTCGCCGGCTCATGCAAACGATCATCGCCTTGCCGTCCATCGCTTCCACCCGGCGCTCGAAGTGATCCACTAGGTCAGCGGCAATCAGCTTGATCCGCTTCTCGTGCCCCACCAGCGCCTCCAGCGCCGCCCACTTGGTCTTGAGCGCCTCTTTCCGCTCCGCTTCTTCGCTCTCGGTAATCTCTTCAAACTCCGGGTCGAGCTTGGGAACTTCCTTTTCCTTTAGCCCCAGCCGGGCGATGCGGCTTTCGTAGTAAATGGGCACGGTGGCCTTGTCCTCGACCGCCCGCTCGATGTCGTACACGCTCACGTAATCGCCGAATACGGCCCGGGTGTTGGCGTCGGTCTTCTCGATGGGGGTGCCCGTAAACCCGATGAAAGAGGCTTGCGGCAAGGCGTCGCGCAGGTTCCGCGCCAGCCCATCAATCAGGTCGTATTGGCTGCGGTGGGCCTCGTCGGCAATGACGACGATATTCCGCCGGTCGGATAGCTTCGGGAACCGCTCACCTTTTTTCTCGGGCGAGAACTTCTGAATCGTAGTGAACACCACTCCGCCCGACGCCACATTGAGCAACTGCTGCAAATGCTCTCGCGACTCGGCCTGGATCGGCTGTTGCCGCAAAAGTTCGTGGCAGCGCTGGAACTGGCCGAAAAGCTGATCGTCCAAGTCGTTGCGATCGGTTAGCACCACCAGCGTCGGGTTGTCCATCGCCGAGTGTAAAATAATCCGGCCCGCGTAGAACAGCATCGATAGGCTCTTACCCGACCCCTGCGTGTGCCACACCACGCCGCACCGGCGGTCGCCGCCAGGGCCTGAAGCCTTCATGGTGGCGTCCACGGCCTGGGCCACGGCGTGGAATTGGTGATAACCCGCAATCAGCTTGTGGATGCGGTCATTGTCGGCGTCTTCCTCAAACACGATGAAGTGCCGCATCAGGTCGAGGAACCGCCGCGGCTGGAACACCCCGCGCACCAGCACTTCCAACTCTAGCGCGGTCGGTGGCGCATCGCGGTCTCCCTCAATCGTGCGCCAAACCTTGAACCATTCCTGGTTGGCCGTTAGCGAACCAATCCGAGCTTGCAATCCATCGGAGACGACCAGCACCTCGTTGTAACGGAACAGCGTAGGGATTTGCTGCTTGTAGGTTTGCAATTGCCTCCAGGCGGTCCAAATGGTGGCGTCTTCGTCGGCGGCATTCTTCAACTCCACCACCCCCAGTGGTAGCCCGTTGACGAACACCACCAAGTCGGGCCGCCGGTTATGCTGCCCTTCGGTTACAGTGAACTGATTGACCGCCAGCCAATCATTCTCGCCGGGCCGGTCAAAGTCGATCAATCGCACCCGGTCGCCGGCAATCGTGCCATCGTCCCGCCGGTATTCTACCTCTACGCCATTGCAGAGCATCTCGTGAAAGGCCCGGTTGCTGGCTACCAGCGACGGCGAATCCAGCCGCAGCACTTTCCGCAGCGCCTCCTCGCGGGCCTCGGCCGGAATAAGTGGGTTCAGCCGGTCGATGGCGTCCCGCAACCGCCCCGCCAACACCACCTCGCCAAACGAACCCCGCTCCGCCGCCGCCTCGCCCGGCGCAATATGGGCGCCATGCTGGATTTGGTAGCCTAGGTCGCCTAGCCAGGCCAAGGTGGCTTCTTCCACGGTCGATTCATAGAGGCTCATTGATTCAACTACCCACAAGATCAACTCGGAGGGGCGCCGGTTCCTTGCGGCAACAGATCCGCGAGACGCAAAAACACGCCGCATTCTGCGCAGTAAAAACCGTAGAATTCCTGACGTCCCGGCTCGGCGCGGTTTTGGCAGATCGGACATTGCACCCAGAGGTCAAGCTCCTCGAACTCTGCGTGCCGGAGAAATTCGTTCTTGCCACAGACCGCGCAAATGGCGTCAATCCAGCCCTCTGCAAGCTCGTTGCGAACCAATAGGCGCGAGCTTTGGCAGCATCGCGATAGTTGCCTACTAACCACACGGATCGGATACGCCCGCCAAGCCGCCATAACGGCGTTCTCAACCTGATGGATTCGCATGTTTGTCCTCATCGGCCAGGTCGCCTAATTCGTCCGCAACAGTCGGTTGATAAATGTCGGCGTCTAGATGGCGGACTCGTTCGGAAAAGACATCATGGAAGACACGCAACGTATCCGCCAGCCATTGATGTTGCTCGGGCCACCGATCGCGTGCCGCAGGGTCGGTTGGCGCCCGACGAAAGGTGATGCGGCTTCCCTTTCCATCGGGTAATTCGCGCCAATCCAGGTTTAGTTGAAGCTGCGATTCGATCGCGTCCTTTTGTTGCTGAAGTAAGTAGAAATGCGGCTTGGCATTCTCTCCGCGACAAACTACTTCGATGCCGATCCTTTTATCCCGAGTATTGGCGAAGGTAAGCAAGGAGAAGTCGCTTCGCCCGATCGAAAAGCGATTCCAATTCTGCGGCCGTGGCTTTGTGCCGCGGATGCTTGGGTGACGTTCCGAAAGCACGCGGCGAAATCCCGTCCAATACTCCAATTGAAGCCGCTTCGTCTCGGTCACTTCTCCGGTTTTGGACCGGCCAGCGCTGCGCGTCCAATCATTCGGCTTCCACACGACGTTGAACTTTGGCGCTACCGGAGAATTAGCGATCCGCCAGAGTTCAATTTCCAGGCCGAAAAAGTTGATGTCCTCGGCCGTTGCTTCGTTCAGCCAATCGAGGGCGGCGCGGTGCTCGTCGGTAAATCGTTCGGCGATCCAGACGATCGTCACGGCGTTCAGACCGGCGGCGTAGGTGATGAGTTGCCCTAGGTGCGTGTGGTCCGTCCGTTCGAGTTGGTTCTCAATAAGCACCCAATGATCACTCGCCGTATCTTTGCAAAGGATGTCGGCGCGGAACGGCCCCACCTCCTTCTCTTTTGCTTCCACTTCCAGGTCCAGCTCGATGGCGTCGCCTAGCAGTGCAATGTTCTCCTCTCGGGCAAGCCACGGCGTGAAGTCACTTGCCTCGTTCAACCAGACTTCACGGAGGTTAACCCGTTCGAGCCGGCTAAGATTACTTGTTGCTATATTCACGTTACAAACTCCACGGTCCATCCCCCTTATTCACACGGATTTCGCCTGGCAGTAAATAAGGGGCCAAACTGTCGCGGATCATGGCGAGCGATTGCCGCACCATCTCCGCCGTCAATGCGCTGCAATCTCCACGCAAAACTGCCGCTGGAAACACTCAAAGGTCCATCAACTCCGCGGGCCAAATTCCTTCCACGGGGTCTTTCCGTAATTCACGCGGATCAACGTCGAAGGTTTCCTGCAGATTGTCCACGGGTGCAACCACAATCGACCCCTTTGCACGAGACACCGATAAGACAATGTACGGCCGGTCATCTTCAGCCAGCCGAACCGTCTCGTTACGATTGAACAACGCAACCACGCCGTACTCGCGGATCAGCTTATCGAGAGGCGTGCCCCGCGCTTTCCGCTCCGTGCCGGCCTGGTCTTGCAGGTCGCGGCAAACCCGCACTGCCGCAATCGCCAGCTTCTTGCCTTGGGCCTCGGTCAGCGGGCCGCCTGGCCGCGAGGCGCCAATCGCCCACGACACCAGCGAGCGGACCCCGACGCCCAGCGGCGGCTGGTGCGCGCGAATCTGCTCGCTAATCGCCTTCGCCTCCGTCAGCGCCCGGACCGGCAGCTTCGCTTGTTGCACGATCGCTTCCAGCGGGTCGCTGGGGCCTGTGGCGGCGCCGCCGGCCGACTGGCCCCCCCGCGTCTTCTTCGTTTTCGTCCGCGGCGTCGTCCTGGGAAGTGGTCCGCGCGGAATGCAGGACCAACTGCGCCATGTCGGTTGATATTCGCAGCAGTTGGCGCAATTCGTCCAAAGCCTCCAATTCGGACTCGGGAAACCCGCCCGCATTCACCGCCACGTCGCACATCAGGTGAAACAGGTTCGCGCGGCCATTGTCGGAAAGCTTATTGCGCAAGATGCCGGCGTTCACTTCGAGCCGTTGGTTGAGGTTCTTGCAAAACTGCTCATCGGAAAGCGCCTTGACCAGCGACTCGGTGGTCAAATCATCGGAGATAAAGCGCTGTAGCCATGCCACTTCATCGGGCGAAATACATCCATCGGCGGCAATTACCCGCAGCGCGCCGTCGAAAATAAACTGGTTCGCCGCCGCTTTCTCGTCTTTCCCCTCGAACTCCGACACGTCAGGGTCGAGCACCGAAAGCATCGTTTCCACCCGCCGCTCCAATTCCGACGTGGGGATCGACCATTGGCCCTTGCCAAACGCCCTGGCGTACAACTCCGACTTGGAGAACGCGATGAGCGCCTTCACTCGCAACGGCATCAAAGGATGGGTGCGGGCGGCGTCTTCGATATCCACGAACTCCGACATCGACGACAGCTCGTCAAAGTGCCGCGAGTAAGCCGTCTCGTCAAACGCAATCCAGCGCTCGCTTAGGCCCGAGGCGATCTTAAACATCGCGGTCGAGGCAACGCGTACATCCTGGCAGGCCAGCAGGCCAAAGCGGTCGCACGAGATTTCATAAGCCCGCTCCAGGCCGCGAATCCGCACCACCTCCAGGGGGCTAAAGTCGGGATGGTCGAAATGAACGCCGAGCGTCTCGCCGTGTCTTAAAATTGCATGCGCCGCCTCGTGCCCCATGACAAATAGCAACTCTTGCGAACTCAGCGCCGCCAGCAGGCCCGAGTTGAGGCACATCACCAACCGGTTCCCTTTCCGCGACGGCAGGCAAAAGGCGTTGAGGTCGTGGCTGGGCTGCACAAAAATGTCCAGGGGATGCACCAGCCGCAAGGCCGTCGAAAGCACGGCCCCCAGTCGGAACAGCTTGGGGGTGATCATTTCATCCACCCGGTAGCCGTCGGTCATCAGGTCCAGGCGCATCCGCACCCGCACGTGCTCGTGCTCCTGGGCCAGCGCCTTCACCCGCTCCAACAGGTCTTCATCCTGGCGAATGACCGCGCCGAGTCTTTGCTCCACGGCGCAGCGGACCGAGGTCAGGTCAAAATCGGGAATCACGGGGACAATCGTCGCCCCCTTCGAGGCGGCGCTGCGGGGCGCCGAGGCGGCGATGGGGCTCGGAGACGCCGGATTATTCATAGTGTTCCTCCTGCCAAAGTAGTCAAAGGGCAATGGCCAGATTGGCCTTTCATAATAGCAACACAGGAAAGGTTCGTATCTCACCCTAGGAAACCTCCTCCACAAGTCGCTCCGCCTTGCCCACGCGGATTTCGCCGGAAAGCAGTTTGGGAAGCAAAGCCGCGGCAATTCCAAGTGGAACGTGGCCTGCCCCGGTTTTCTAGTCCACGGCTATGAGAGTACGGGTTGAGAAAGGGGTAACAACAGATCATGCGGGCTGTGCTGCTGGAGCGCAGGCGCAGCCGGAGCGGAAGCAGCACAGCCCGCCGCGAACCCCGCCGGGGTCTGATAACCCAGGCTGCTGTGCGGGCGGCGGTGGTTGTACTCCTCCCGCCACCGCGCCGCCAAGGCCCGCGCCTCCGCTAAACTCGTGAACTCCTCGCGGTCCAAGAACTCGTCCCGCAGGCGGCTGTGGAACGACTCGGCGTAGCCGTTCTCCCACGGCGCGCCCGGCTCTATGTACAGCGTACTCACGCCGACGCGCGCCAGCCACTGCCGCATCGCCTTCGCGATGAACTCTGGACCGTTGTCGCTCCGCAAGTGCTCCGGCACGCCCCGCGTGCGGAACAACTCCGCCAGCACGTCCAGTGCTGCGTCGGCCGTGATGCTCCGAGCCACCACCAGCGCCAGACACTCCCGGGTGTGCTCGTCCACGATCGACAGCCACTTCAGCGGCTTGCCGTCCGTCGTGCGGTCGTGGATAAAATCCCAGGCCCACACGTGGTTCACGCGCTCCGCACGCTTCCGTACACAGCCATTCGCGCTCGTGCTCAAACGACGCTTTTTCCTTTGCTTCTGCGGCACTTTCAGCCCCTCCTGGCGCCACAGGCGATGCACCCGCTTACGGTTCACTTCCCAGCCTTCCGCGCGCAGCAAGGCCCAAATCCGCCGGTAGCCGTAGCGCGGATGCTCCCGCACCAAGGCATGCATCCGCGCCAAAAGCCGCCGCTCTTCCTCCCGCTCCTGCGGCACATACCGCTGCGTGGCCCGCGGTTGACCTAGGACTTCACAAGCCCGACGCTCGCTGGCGCCGCACTGCTGTTGCACGTGCTGCACCGCCTCCCGCCGACGCGCCGGGCTTAGTAGTTTCCCTCCAAGGCTTCCTTCAAGATCGCCTTGTCCAGCTCCGCCTCCGCCAACAGTTTCTTCAGCCGCTGGTTCTCCTCCGAGAGCTCCTTCAGCCGCTTGGCTTCCTCGGCCTTCATCCCGCCGTACTGGTTCCGCCAGCGATGGAACGTCGCCTCCGAAACCTCCAGCGCTTGGAGCACCTGCCCCAACTCTTTCCCGGCGGACAACATCCCGTCCGCATCCCGCAATTTCCGAATAATCTGCTCCGGCGAATGCCGCGTTCGTTTCTTCGTCATCGAGAGTCCTCCCGGCCAAATCGGCCTCTATGACTCTCATAGCTCATGGTTTAAGTTCGTGGGGGCAGGCCAAACGGACAAAGGACTTACGGAGACGCCAGCGGGCGCTTGCACCAATGCTTGCACCAGCTTTCAAAATGACTCGCTTGATGTGGTGCGTGTGCTTGCCGACGCCATTCGCAAGCTATCTCGCCGCGATAGGGCCCGCCTCGATGCATTGCTCGCCGACGGCTAGCACACGGTTAAGGCTCTCATTTCGAACAGTGCGGATTCGACTTTTTCGTTGCATGATCCCGAATGCGAGACTGCGTCGGCGTGTCACACGAATGGCACGTAGATCTCAGCAAGTCGTTTAGCTGAAGGGATATAGAACAAAAGGCCTCACTTGCGAAGATGGTTGTTGCCAACTACCCCATCACCGCAAGGAGGCCATCCGTAATGAGTTATTCTAACCCTGGACGGTTTCGAGAGCAGGTGCGGTTCCTGAGGCGGCAGTTTTTGCAGGATGACGCGTTACCCTTCAGCAAGGTGCTGTCCGAGCCGATCGTCACCCAAGCGCTAAGCACGATCGACACCTACTGGCTGGACTGAATCTATTCGCCGCTGGTGACGCTGTGGGTTTTCTTAAGCCAAGTCCTCAGTGCGGACCATTCCTGCCGGGCGGCGGTGGCTCGGCTGATCGCCCACCGGGTCTCCCAAGGGCAAGAGCCCTGCTCCTCCGAGACCGGCGCCTATTGTCAGGCCCGAAAGCGCCTGCCGGAAACGTTCTTTTCGGAGGTGGCTCGCCACACGGGGCGAGCACTGGAGAAAGCAGTTGATCCGCAGTGGCCGTGGAAGCAACGTCGCGTCTACGTCTATGACGGCTCCTCGGTTTCCATGCCCGATACGCCCGAGAACCAGCGCGCGTACCCGCAACCGGTGGCGCAGAAGCCCGGCTTGGGCTTTCCTCTGGCGCGCATTGCAGCCGTGTTCTCTCTTTCCTGCGGCGCCATTCTGGATCTGGGCATCTGCTGCTATGCCGGTAAAGGACAAAGCGAACTGGGCATGCTGCGTACGTTGTGGAATGTCTTTCGCCCTGGCGATGTGCTGCTGGCGGATCGCCTGATGTGTACGTGGACGCAGATGGTGATGCTCCAACAGCGTGGCGTGGACTGCGTGTGCCGCTTCACGTCGCACCGCAAGGCGGACTTCCGCCGCGGAAGGCGGTTGGGACCCGACGATCACATCGTCTGCTGGCCCAAGCCTCCCAAGCCCCGCTCGATTGACCGGAAGACCTACGCCGCGCTTCCTGAGTTTCTGCTGGTTCGGGAATGCCGCCTCTGCATTGCGCAGCCTGGCTTCCGCACCAAGATCCTGGTGATCGCCACGACCTTGCTGGACCCCAAGGCGTTCACCAAGGAGGATCTCGCCCAGCTTTACCGGGCGCGCTGGAATGCAGAGAAGAACCAAGCAGGATGCGTCTCAAGCGCCTGCTTGTATCTGCTGGCCGCCTGAGAATGATGAGGGAATTTGCGTTGGCCTGGACGCGCTGCTGAAGCTGGCTCATTGGCTGCGGCAGCGGCGTGGA
>JAANMU010001399.1_pt1 | contig 21993 bp, 20 predicted proteins | sample 7279701 | NCBI WGS metagenome assembly JAANMU01 (sample SAMN14094539, study PRJNA606508) | bioreactor metagenome | isolation source: A lab-scale SPAN reactor treating ammonium-rich wastewater day 57 | place: Ireland: Galway | collected 2017-03-13 | reverse complement strand
TCCAGTGTCTCACGCTGACAATGCAACGCATCGAGTGTGACAACGGCTCCTTTTAGCTCAAGAATGTCCAGCATATCTTTGACGGTTTCGATTTCCCCCGTAAGCGTCCAGCGAAGGCCGTATTGACAGGAGCGACAGGTTATTCAGCAGGTAGAGCAACACGCCAAGGCAGCAGTTCGCCGACCCGGTTCACCGGCCAGTCTGCGATCACATTCAGTACATGCCGCAGGTAATGCTCCGGATCAACACCGTTCAACCGGCAGGTGCCGAGCAAGCTGTACAACAAGGCTCCCCGTTCACCACCATGGTCAGAGCCAAAAAACAGGAAGTTCTTTCGCCCCAAGCTCACCAGCCGTAGCGCATTCTCCGCTATGTTGTTGTCCACTTCTATCCAGCCGTTTTCGGTGTAGTACGTCAGTGCTGACCACTGATTCAAGGCATAGGCGAAGGCCTTAGCCAACTCGGAGTGACGCGAGAGCGACTGCATCCTATCCCGTAACCAGATCTCCAGCTCTTTCAGTAAGGGCTTTGCCCGCCGTTCTCGTTCTGCCAGCCGGTGTTCTGCTGACATGCCGCGCAGTTCTGCTTCAAGGCTGTAAAGCTGACCAATTCGTTTGAGGGCTTCGTCTGTGTTATCCGATGGCGTTCGGATATGCACATCATGGATCTTTCGCCTGGCATGAGCCCAGCAAGCGGCCTCCTTTATCGTGCCGGCAGCTCGGTCTTCACGATATAGCTCATTAAATCCTGCATATGCGTCTGCCTGTAGGACGCCGCTGAAATCGGCAAGATGGCTTTGCGGATGGACTCCCTTTCTATCAGGCGAGTAAGCGAACCAGACGGCTGGCGGCAGTGCGGAGCCTGCGTTGCGATCATCGCGTACATACGTCCACAGACGTCCTGTTTTTGTCTTTTTATTGCCAGGGAGCAGTACCGGCACCGGGGTATCGTCTGCGTGTAGTTTGCCATCGGTCAGCACATACTGCCGCAGCGCTTCCTCCAGCGGTGACAGTAATCGGCAACACGCATCTACCCAGCCAGAGAGCACAGAGCGGCTCAGCTCCACGCCCTGACGGGCATAGATTTCCGACTGGCGATACAGCGGGGTGTGCTCTGCATACTTGGAGGTGAGTACCCGAGCCAGTAAGCCTGGCCCGGCGATACCCCGCTCGATAGGACGTGATGGGGCTGGCGCTTGTATGATGAAATCGCATTGCCCGCAGGTGTGTTTCTCCCGAACCGTGCGGATGACCCGGAAGGCACTGCGTATCAGCTCTAACTGCTCAGCAGTATCTTCTCCAAGGTATGCCAGCGCTCCACCACATTCCGGGCAGACAGCCTCTGTTGGACACAGGCGATGCTCATCGCGGGGAAGCGCTTGAGGGAAGGGTTTGCGAATGCGAGTCTGGCGAAGTGGCCGCGGTACCGCTGGATCATCGACCCGACCGGTGAAGGTATCACTCTCCTGCTGGAGTATTTGCAGTTGCGCTTCGGTCTGAGCGATACGACGAGCGAGTTTCTCGGACTGGCTGCCAAAATACATACGCCGCAGCTTGTCGAGTTGCGCAAGCAGGCGCTCAATTTCGCGCTCCCGCTCTTCCAACCTTGCATGCAAAACACGATTGAGTGACTCCTGTTCAGCCAGGAGTCGTTTCAGTCGCAGGATTTCGTCGGCTAGTAATTTTTCCATACCCATGCATCTTACATGGGGGATCACTTTTTACAACATGGTCAATGAGTTAGCCAGGCGCTTTGGATGGCGCCAGTCTATTCCCTCCAGTAGCATGGCCAGTTGTGCAGGCGTCAAAAAGACTTTGCCGTTTCGAGCCGATGGCCAGGCAAACCGACCCTGCTCCAGCCTTTTGGTCAGCAGACACAGACCATCGCCGGTAGACCAGAGGAGCTTAACTTGACTCCCGTTACGGCCCCTGAAGATAAAGACATGCCCTGACAAGGGATCATCCTTCAACGTCATTTGCACTTTCGAGGCTAACCCATTGAAGCCGTTTCTCATGTCTGTGATACCGGCCACGATCCAGATCCGGGTGCCAGTAGGAAGATTGATCATACGCGCAGGGTCTCCAGGATCATTCGTAATACATTGGTATCGACGGTGCCATCGATGACGACCATTGCACGCCCCAGTCGTATCTCGATGGTGCCGGATGGTGTCGGTTCAGAGGCCGTCTCTGGCGTGAGCATCTCGGGCTGCGGGGTCGGAGGCAAGAAGATCTCCGTGGATGAAGGGGGCAACACCAGTTCGATGGGATATAACGCAGGGGCTTCGGCTTTGGCATCACGTCGCCATTTGAACAAGAGGTTTGCATTGATCCCGTGCTCCTGTGCGAGTTTTGAGACGGAGACGCCGGGTTGGTTGGCGGCCTCGACAAGTCGCTGTTTGAATTCTCGTGAGTAATTGGCTCTGCCTTTACGGCTGCCATTGGTACGACTATTGGTGTACACCATCTTTGGTTCCCACTACTTTTTAGTGGGAACTACTTTGTCCACAACTGCCTCCATTCACCAGACGGTAGTGGCCGGACGCTTACAGATATTTGGCCGTACTTGATTGACGTAAAACGTTTTACCTGTAAAATCCGGCGCGTTTTGCCTATTACGTGGAGAGAGAGCATGGCGCAGGATAATGAATACTGTTTGGGGGCGGTTCCCGCCAAAGGGCGCAAAGGTGTGCTGTCGCTGATGCTGGTGATGCTAGGCTTGACGTTCTTCTCTGCCAGCATGTGGACTGGCGGGACGCTGGGTACCGGGCTGGCGTTCGATGACTTCATCAAGGCGGTACTGATCGGCAACTTGTTGCTGGGGATCTATACCGCCTGTCTCGGTTATATCGGTGCTTCAACCGGTCTCTCTACCCACCTACTGGCCCGTTACTCCTTTGGGGTGAAAGGTTCCTGGCTACCTTCTTTACTCCTGGGTGGCACTCAGGTCGGCTGGTTCGGTGTTGGCGTGGCGATGTTTGCGCTGCCGGTGCAGAAGGCGACCGGGATCGATGTGAACTGGCTGATCGCCATTTCGGGTGTTTTAATGACGGTAACCGTTTACTTCGGGATCTCCGCTCTGATGGTTCTGAGCTTTGTCGCCGTACCAGCCATTGCACTGCTTGGTGGCTACTCGGTCTGGCTGGCGGTGACCTCGACCGGTGGCATGGCGGCGTTGCAGCAAGTGCAACCAAGCAATCCCATCGAGTTCTCCACGGCGCTGACCATGGTGGTCGGTTCCTTTATCAGTGCAGGAACCTTGACCGCCGACTTTGTTCGATTTGGTCGTAAACCCTGGGGCGCCGTCATGATTACCATGGTGGCGTTTTTTTTGGGCAACACTCTGATGTTCGTCTTCGGTGCGGCTGGTGCGGCAGTGACCGGGCAGGCTGATATATCGGAAGTGATGCTGATGCAAGGGCTGCTGATCCCCGCCATTCTGGTGCTGGGTCTCAATATCTGGACCACCAACGACAACGCCCTCTACGCCTCTGGCCTCGGTTTTGCCAACATTACCGGCCTCAAGAGCAAGCCACTCAGCGTGATCAACGGGTTGATTGGTACCGCATGTGCCCTCTGGCTCTACAACAACTTTGTCGGCTGGCTGGCCTTTTTGAGTACGGCAATCCCGCCGATCGGTGGCATTATCATCATGGATTTCCTGCTCAATCGTGAACGTTATCGCCAGTTTGCCGATCAACAGTTCGAGGCGGTACGTTGGCAGGCACTGGTCGCCACGGCAGTCGGGGTGGCTGTTGGTAAATGGCTGCCAGGCATAGTGCCACTCAACGCGGTATTGGGCGCCGCCTTCATCTATTTCATTCTGGTTCGCCTCACCCAGCGACCGGTTCTGGTACAGGAAGCTAGCAAATGCTGATTCAACATATTCGTTTTGCCGATCGGGAAGGGTTGTGGCAGATCCGCTGTCAGGATGGGGTCATCACCGCCATCGAACCCCATGACGAACATGCAGTCGCCGGTCGGGTGCTGGACGGGGAGGGGGGATTGGCCATCGCGCCCTTTATCGAGCCCCATATTCACCTCGATACCACCCAGATGGCGGGCGAGCCGAGCTGGAACCTCTCCGGCACCCTGTTCGAGGGGATCGAGCGCTGGGCCGAGCGCAAGGCGCTGCTGACCCACGAAGATGTGAAGCGGCGCGCCATCCAGACGCTGAAATGGCAGATCGCCAACGGCATCCAGTTCGTCCGCACCCATGTCGATGTCTCCGACCCCAATCTGATTGCCCTGAAGGCGATGCTGGAAGTGCGGGAAGAGATGAAGGCGTGGGTCGAGCTGCAGATCGTCGCCTTCCCGCAGGAGGGGATCCTCTCCTATCCCAACGGCAAGGCATTACTGGAGGAGGCGCTCAAGCTGGGGGCCGACGTGATTGGCGCGATCCCCCATTTCGAGTTTACCCGGGAGTATGGGGTCGAAAGTCTGCACTACATCTTCGATCTTGCCGAGAAGTATCAGGTTCTGGTCGATGTGCACTGCGACGAGATCGATGACGAGCAGTCTCGCTTCATCGAGACCCTGGCGACCCTGGCTTACGAGCGCGGTATCGGTCATAGAGTCACCGCCAGCCACACCACCGCCATGCACTCCTACAACGGGGCCTATGCTTCCCGCCTGTTCCGGCTGCTCAAGATGGCGGACATCAACTTCGTGGCCAATCCGCTGGTGAACATTCACCTGCAGGGACGTTTCGATACCTACCCCAAGCGCCGCGGCATCACCCGGGTGAAGGAGATGCTGGAGGCGAACATCAACGTCTGTTTCGGTCACGACGATGTGTTCGATCCCTGGTATCCCATGGGCACGGCCAACATGTTGCAGGTGCTGCACATGGGGCTGCATGTCTGCCAGATCATGGGCTACGAGCAGATCAACGACGGCTTGAAGCTCATCAGCAGCCACAGCGCCCGCACCCTGAACGTGCAGGATCGCTATGGCATCGAGGTGGGCAAACCGGCCAACTTGCTGATCCTGCCTGCCGACAACGGCTTCGATGCGGTGCGTCGTCAGGTGCAGGTGCGCTACTCCATCCGCCACGGCCGCGTGATTGCGCAGACCCGCCCCGCCCAGACCTCTCTTCATCTGGAGCAGATCGAGCCGGTAGATTTTCGCCGATGAGGTGGTCCCCCCGCACAGATTAATTGCCCAGCTATCCCAGCTTGCCGGCATTTTGCATAATGTCGGCCTGACACTTATGGAGCTGCCCCATGCAAACCTGGTTATTTGTCGCGGCAGGCGGCGCCATCGGCGCCTGCCTTCGTTTTGGTATCGCCGAGTTGATGGCACTGCTGCTGGGACGCCACTTTCCTTACGGGACTCTGGTGGTCAACGTGGTGGGGTCTTTCATCATGGGCATTGCTTTTGCGCTCATCAGTCAGGGCCATGTGGTGGAACACCCCATGAAACCACTGCTGATGGTGGGTATCCTCGGTGCCCTGACCACATTTTCTTCTTTTGCCCTCGATACCGTGGTGCTGGCTCAACACGGAGCCTATCTGAAGGCACTGCTCAATATCGGTCTCAATCTGTTCCTCTGTCTGGCCATGGTGATGCTGGGGATGCAGTTGGTTGCCAGCCGGGTTTAAGGTGTCCGCGGGTCACCGGCTCTGGTAAACTGGCGGCCATTCTTTGCTCTATGGGTGTTTTAGGGATGTCGGAACAGACTAATACTACGCATTTTGGCTATAAAACCGTGGCGGCGACCGAGAAGGAAACTCTGGTGGCTGGCGTCTTTCATTCGGTGGCGGCCAAGTATGATCTGATGAACGATCTGATGTCATTCGGCATTCACCGCCTGTGGAAGCGCTTCACCATCGACTGCTCCGGTGTGCGCAAGGGTCAGAAGGTGCTGGATCTGGCCGGTGGCACCGGCGACCTGACCGCCAAGTTTTCCCGCATCGTCGGCGAGTCCGGCCAGGTGGTGCTGGCGGACATCAACGACTCCATGCTCAAGGTGGGTCGCGACAAGCTGCGCAACCTGGGGGTGGCGAACAACGTCTCCTACGTGCAGGCCAATGCCGAGGCACTGCCCTTCCCGGACAATCACTTCGACGTCATCACCATAGGGTTCGGCCTGCGCAACGTGACCGACAAGGACAAGGCGCTGGCCTCCATGTTCCGGGTGCTCAAGCCGGGTGGTCGCCTGCTGGTGCTGGAGTTCTCCAAACCCGCCAGCGAGGTGATCGCCAAGCTCTACGATCTCTACTCCTTCAAACTGCTGCCGAAAATGGGCGAAATCGTCGCGAACGACGGAGAAAGCTACAAGTATCTGGCGGAATCCATTCGCATGCATCCGGATCAGCAGACCCTGGCGGGCATGATGGAGCAGGTCGGCTTCGAGCAGGTGGAGTTCTACAACCTGACTCAGGGTGTGGTCGCCCTGCACCGTGGTTACAAGTTTTAAGGTCGCCTATGCCGATGGATGCCATGGTCACCGCGGTGATCGAAGCCAGCCTCAACCAGTTGCTCAATCTCGACAAGCAGAGTCCGGCACGGCTGCGCAAGCTCGCGGGCAAGGTGCTCAAGCTGGAGCTGCGTGAGCTCAAGCCGCTCTGGTTTGTCTTCTCCGAGCGTCGACTGGACGTGCTGGCCCGCTATGAGGGGGAACCCGACGCCGTGCTGAGCCTCTCGCTGACGGCGATCGGCCTGCTGAAAGACCCTTCCGCTCTGACCCGCTATATCCGCGAGGAGAAGCTGGACTTGAGCGGCGACCCGCAACTGGTGCAAGCCTTCAGCGCCCTGCTGGGGGAGCTGGACATCGACTGGGAAGAGGAGCTGTCGCGCTATACCGGCGACGTGCTGGCTCATACCCTGTGTGACGGCGCCCGGCAGGCCCGTCGCGTGATAGGCCGCGAGCTGTGCCGCTCCCAGCGTCAGCTGGCCGAATTCCTCACCGAGGAGGCTCGTCTCGCCCCTGGCCCGCTGGAAGTGGCCAGCTTCAACGACGACGTCGAGGTGCTGGCACAACAGATGAAGGCGGTCGAGTTACGGCTGGCACGACTCGAACAACAGGTGAGCTGATGACCCCGAAGGAGTTCAAGCGCCTCTATCGCATCGTCAGCATCCTGTTGGAGCAGGGCATCGACGAGCTGGTTCCCGCCCGTTATCAACCCTGGCCAGGACGCCTGGTGCGCCGCAGCCTGTTCTGGCTCAAGAACAAGCAACCTGAGCTGTGCCGGGGCGCCCGCATTCGCCTCGCCTTCGAGGCCCTGGGCCCCATCTTCATCAAGTTCGGCCAGATGCTGTCGACCCGCCGGGATCTGCTGCCGCCGGACATCGCCGAGGAGCTGGCCCTGCTGCAGGACAGGGTGCCCCCCTTCTGCGGACAGGAGGCCAGACGCCAGATCGAGGCGAGCCTGGGCTGCTCCATCGAAACCCTGTTTGACGACTTCGACGAGACGCCGCTGGCGTCTGCTTCCATTGCCCAGGTGCATACCGCCCGCCTGAAGGAGAATGGCCGGGAGATCGTGATCAAGGTGATCCGTCCCGACATCGAGCCCATCATCGAGGCCGACCTGCGCCTGATGCAGGCGCTGGCCCGTCTGGTGGCCCGTTTTGTGCCCCAGAGCGCACGACTGCGCCCCGTCGAGGTGGTGGAGGAGTACCGCAAGACCATACTCGACGAGCTGAACCTGATGCGCGAAGCCGCCAACGCCATCCAGCTGAGGCGCAACTTCACCGGCTCGGAGGCGCTCTATGTGCCCGAGGTCTACACGGATCACTGCCGCGAGCAGGTGCTGGTGATGGAGCGCATCTACGGCATTCCGGTCTCCGACATCGCCGCGCTGGAGGCCAACGGCACCAACATGAAGCTGCTGGCTGAGCGCGGGGTGGAGGTGTTTTTCACCCAGGTGTTCCGTGACAGCTTCTTCCATGCGGACATGCACCCCGGCAACATCTTCGTCTCCTATGAGCACCCGGAGAATCCACTCTGGATAGGCATCGACTGCGGCATCGTCGGCACCCTGAACCGGGAAGACAAGCGCTATCTGGCGGAGAACTTCCTCGCCTTCTTCAACCGTGACTATCAACGGGTGGCGCAGTTGCACGTGGAGTCCGGCTGGGTACCGCCCGACACCAAGGTGGACGAGTTCGAGTTCGCCATCCGCACCGTGCTGGAACCCATCTTCGAGAAGCCTCTCTCCGAAATTTCATTCGGTCACGTGTTGCTCAACCTGTTCAACACCGCCCGTCGCTTCAACATGCAGGTACAGCCCCAGCTGGTGTTGCTGCAGAAGACCCTGCTCTATGTGGAAGGGCTGGGGCGTCAGCTCTATCCCCAGCTGGACCTGTGGCAGACCGCCAAGCCCTACCTGGAAAGCTGGATGCACCAGCAGGTGGGCCCCAAGGCGGTGCTCAATGCGATCCGGGAGAAGGCCCCCTTCTGGGCGGAGAAGCTGCCGGAGCTGCCGGAGCTGGTCTACGAGACCCTGCGCCAGGCGCGGCATCAGCAGCACCACTTCGAGCAGATGTTCGCCGATTTTCGCCTGCACAGCCGCCGTCAGGGACAGGCCCGCTACCTCTTAGGGGTGGGAGCCAGCCTGCTGTTGGTGGGTGTATTCTTGCTGACCCAGAAACAACATATTGAGTGGGGACAAATCAGCCTCGCCGGCGCCGGGTTATGCTGGCTGCTGGGCTGGTTGAAGACCCGCATTCATTAATTAAACTGCGCCATCAGGCGCCTATCCTGGAGAGAAAGTCATGGGTGGTATCAGTATTTGGCAATTGTTGATCATCGCAGTCATTGTCGTGCTGCTGTTCGGTACCAAGAAGCTGCGCGGTATCGGTGGCGATCTGGGGGCGGCGGTGAAGGGGTTCAAGAAGGCGCTGTCCGATGATCCGGCCGATGCCAAGCCTGAGCAGAAGGATGCGGAGTTTCCGGCCAAGCAGCTGAACGAGACGGCCAGCAGTGCCGAGACCGCCAAGCAGAAAGACAAAGATCAGGCCTAAGCCATGTTCGACATCGGTTTTTGGGAACTGGTCGTCATCGGTGTCGTCGCACTGGTGGTGCTGGGGCCAGAGCGGTTGCCGGTCGCCATCCGTACCGCCAGCCACTGGATCAGGCTGATCCGCAGTACCGCCAACTCGGTCAAGACCGAGCTGGAGCAGGAGCTCAAGTTGCAAGAGCTGCACAATGATCTGAAGAAGGCCGAGCAGTTGCAGATGAACAACCTGAGTCCAGAGCTGCAGGAGTCCATCGAGCAGTTGAAGGCGGCGGCTCAGTCGGTGAACCGTCCTTATCAGCCACAGCAGGAAGCGCAGAACGAGATCCGCCCGCCACGCCCCGAGCCGGTCGCCCAGGCTGAACCCGTCGCCCCGGTGGCGCCTGCGGTGCAGCTGACCGCGGTGCCGCCGGTCAACAGCCAGCGCGAGAGCGAGCCAGTCAGCGAGTCGGCTGGCAAAGGGGAGGTGAAGCCATGAGTCAGGCCGAGCAACCCCTGATCAGTCATCTGATCGAGTTGAGAACCAGGCTGATGCGAGCCCTGGTGGCTATCCTGCTGGCGTTCGTCGCGCTCATCTATTTCTCCAACGACATCTACGACTTCGTAGCCCGGCCGCTGCTCAGCCAGTTGCCTGAAGGGACCAGCATGATAGCGACGGATGTGGCGACCCCCTTCATCACGCCCATCAAGCTGACCCTGGTGGTCTCCTTCTTCCTGGCCATCCCCTATCTGCTCTATCAGGCCTGGGCTTTCATCGCCCCTGGCCTGTACCAGCACGAACGACGCCTCGTCATGCCGCTGGTGGCTTCCAGTGCCGTGCTCTTCTATGCAGGCATGGCGTTCGCCTATTACGTGGTGTTCCCCCTGGTGTTCGGCTTCTTCACCAGCACGGCCCCCGCCGGGGTGACGGTGGCGACCGACATTGCCAGCTATCTGGACTTTGTGCTGACCCTGTTCTTCGCGTTCGGGGTGGCGTTCGAGATACCTGTGGCCACCATACTGCTGTGCTGGACCGGGGTCACCACCCCCAAGAGCCTGAAGGAGAAGCGCCCCTACGTCATCGTCGGGGTGTTCGTGGTCGGCATGCTGCTGACCCCGCCCGATGTCTTCTCCCAGACCCTGCTCGCGATCCCCATGTGGGCCCTGTGGGAGATAGGTCTGTTCTTCGCCCGCTTCTATGTGAAGAAAGAGGACGAGGAGGAGCAGGAACAACCGGAAGAGGGGAGCTGAGGCTCCCTTCCTCTTTTCATGCATCCGTTCGAGGCGTATGGTAAGGCCCCATTGAGTAGATGGTTTTCAAATACCTGATATGTCTTCCTTTTATTCGGACCCGCTAACCTCATGATCGACATCGGTGTAAACCTGACCAGCAGCCAGTTTGCAGGCGAACAGGCCGACCTGGTGGCCCGCGCCCGCGCCGCCGGGGTGGAGGCGCTGATCCTGACCGGCACCGATCTGGCCGGCAGCCGTGAGAGCGCGGAGCAGGCCGCCGAATGGCCCGGTTACTGTTTCTCCACCGCCGGGGTTCATCCTCACGATGCCAAGAGCGTGGATGAACAGACCCTGCCCGCCTTGCGCGCGCTGGCGGCGCTGCCGCAGGTGGTGGCCATCGGTGAGTGCGGTCTCGACTACAACCGCGACTTCTCCCCCCGTCCGGTGCAGGATGCGGTATTCGACGCCCAGCTGGCGCTGGCGGCCGAGCTCGGGATGCCGGTGTTTCTCCACTGCCGTGATGCCCATGCCCGTTTCATCGAGATCCTCCGTCCCTGGTTGCCCAGGCTGTCGGGAGCTGTGCTGCACTGCTTCACTGGGTCGGATGAGGAGCTGGACGAGTGTCTGGCGCTGGGACTGCATATAGGGGTGACCGGCTGGCTGTGCGACGAGCGCCGCGGCCAGTTGCTGCGCGAGCAGGTGGCGCGCATTCCCGCCGGTCGGCTGATGATCGAGACCGATGCTCCCTATCTGGTGCCACGGGATCTGAAACCCAGACCGAAACGCAACGAACCCGCTTTTTTGCCGCACATCGCCCAGGTGGTGGCGGCCTGCCGTGGTGAAGCGCCCGAGGCCTTACTGGCCCATACCCGGGCCACCTCCGCCGCATTTTTCCAACTTCCTCTTTTGGAGTGATTCATGGCCATAACTCTTCCGGGCGCCTTTCCGGGTCGCCGCCTGCGCCGGGTGCGCAAACATGATTTCAGCCGTCGTCTGGTGCGCGAGAACCAGCTGACCGTCAACGATCTCATCTATCCGGTGTTCGTGCTGGAGGGGGAGGGTCAGCGTGAGGCCGTCGCTTCCATGCCGGGGGTGGACAGGCTATCCATCGATCTGCTGCTGGCGGAAGCCGAAGAGCTGGTGGCCCTCGGCGTACCCGCCATCGCCTTGTTCCCGGTGACGCCGCTGGCGCAGAAGAGTCTGCTGGCGGAAGAGGCCTACAACCCGGATGGGCTGGCCCAGCGGGCCACCCGTGCCCTCAAGGCTCGCTTCCCGGAGCTGGGTGTCATCACCGACGTGGCGCTGGATCCCTTCACCACCCATGGTCAGGACGGCATCATCGATGACGAAGGCTATGTGCAGAACGACATCACCACCGAGATCCTGGTGAAGCAGGCGCTCTCCCACGCCGCCGCCGGGGCCGACATAGTGGCGCCGTCCGACATGATGGATGGCCGCATCGGGGCGATCCGTGCCGCACTGGAAGAGAACGGCTTCGTCAACGTCCAGATCATGGCCTACTCCGCCAAGTACGCCTCCAGCTACTACGGCCCGTTCCGCGATGCGGTAGGCTCCGCCGCCAACCTCGGCAAGAGCAACAAGGCGACCTACCAGATGGATCCGGCCAACGGCAACGAGGCATTGCACGAGGTGGCGCTGGATATCGCCGAAGGGGCCGACAGCGTCATGGTCAAGCCGGGCATGCCCTACCTGGACGTGATCCGTCAGGTGAAGGATCAGTTCGGGGTGCCGACCTTCGCCTACCAGGTGAGCGGCGAGTACGCCATGCACATGGCGGCGATCCAGAATGGCTGGCTCAAGGAGAAGGAGTGCGTGCTGGAGTCCCTGCTCTGCTTCAAGCGGGCCGGTGCCGACGGCATCCTCACCTACTTCGCCAAGCGGGTAGCCCAGTGGTTGAAAGAGGACGCCCAACGCTGAGGCGGGTAGCGTCCATGCCCCACAATGCCGGCCAAAGTGCCGGCATTGTCGTCTCCGGACGCCGAATTGCTGCATTAATGAGCAGGTTTTTGCGAAATGTGGGCAGCAGACCCGGCTCTGGGCGGCAAAGGCTTGATAAATGGGGTTTCTGCCTACATCTTAGATGGTCCAAGCAGGCTTCTGGACGGCAGGGGCTGCAGAGCATTTAGAGGTACCGCAGATGACTAACCCTTTGCTGACAATGGACTCGCTGCCCCCTTTCAGCCAGATCCAGCCCGATCAGGTGCAAGCTGCCGTGACGCAGGCCATCGCCGATTGCAAACAGAAGATTGAGGATGTGCTGGCTCAGCGGGATCCCCACACCTGGGACAGCCTGATCGCCCCGCTGGAAGAGGTCAACGACCGCCTGTCTCGAATCTGGTCGCCGGTCAGCCACCTCAACGCCGTGCTCAACAGCGAGGCGCTGCGCGCCGCCCATGACGCCTGCCTGCCGCTGCTGTCCGAATTCCAGACCTATGTCGGTCAGCATGAAGGCCTCTATCAGGCCTACCTGACGCTCTCCGAGAGCGACGATTTCCCCTTGTTGAGTGGTGCCCAGCGCAAGGAGATCCTCAATACCCTGCGCGACTTCCGCCTGTCCGGTATCGGTCTGCCCACCGAGGCGCAGCAGCGCTACGGCGAGATCCAGGCCCGCCTCTCCGAGCTGGCCTCCCGCTTCAGCAACAATGTGCTGGACGCGACCCAGGGCTGGAGCAAGCTGGTGACCGACGAGGCCGAGCTGGCCGGTCTGCCGCAGAGTGCGCAGGCCGCCGCCCGCCAGCTGGCGGAGCAGAAGGGTCAGCAGGGCTGGCTGTTCACCCTGGATATTCCCTCCTACCTGCCGGTGATGATGTATGCCGACAACCGTGCATTGCGCGCCGAACTGTATGAGGCCTTCACTACCCGCGCCTCGGATCAGGGCCCCAATGCCGGCAAGTGGGACAACTCCGCCATCATGAGCGAGCTGCTCACCCTGCGTCGCGAGCTGGCCCAACTGCTCGGCTTTGCCAACTACGCCGAGCTCTCCTTGGCCACCAAGATGGCGGACAAGCCCGAGCAGGTGGTGAACTTCCTCACCGATCTGGCGGCCAAGTCCCTGCCGCAGGGCAAGGCCGAGCTCGAAGAGATCCGCGCCTTCGCCGCCGAGCAACACGGTCAGAGCGAGCTGGCGGCCTGGGATCTCGCTTACTACGCCGAGAAGCTCAAGCAGCACAAGTTCTCCATCTCCGACGAGCAGTTGCGCCCCTACTTCCCCGCCAGCAAGGTGGTGAAGGGACTGTTCGAGGTGGTGAGACGGGTATTTGGCATCAAGGTGCGCGAGCGCCTCGGTATCGACACCTGGCACCCGGACGTGCGCTTCTACGATATCTTCGATGCCGAGGACGAGCTGCGCGGCAGCTTCTACCTCGACCTCTATGCTCGCGAACACAAGCAGGGCGGCGCCTGGATGGATGTCTGCCTCGGCCGTCGCTACCGTCAGGATGGCTCCCTGCAAAAGCCGGTGGCCTACCTGACCTGCAACTTCAACGGCCCGGTGGACGGCAAACCCGCCCTGTTCACCCACAACGAGGTGGTCACCCTGTTCCACGAGTTCGGCCACGGCATTCACCACATGCTGACCCGCATCGACGTGGCCGGTGTCGCCGGCATCAACGGTGTGGCCTGGGACGCAGTGGAACTGCCGAGCCAGTTCCTGGAGAACTGGTGCTGGGAGTCCGAGGCGCTGGCCTTCATCTCCGGCCATCACGAGACCGGCGAGCCGCTGCCTGCGGATCTGCTGGAGAAGATGCTGACTGCCCGCAACTTCCAGGCGGCGATGCAGATGCTGCGTCAGCTGGAGTTCGCCCTGTTCGACTTCCGCCTGCACCGGGAGTTTGACCCGGCCAATCCGGAGCAGACCCCGGCCTTGCTGAGCGAAGTGCGCAGCCAGGTGGCGGTGATGACGCCGCCGGCGTTCAACCGCTTCCAGCACAGCTTCTCCCACATTTTCGCCGGGGGTTATGCGGCGGGCTACTACAGCTACAAGTGGGCCGAGGTGCTCTCCGCAGATGCCTTCTCCCGCTTCGAGGAGGAGGGGATCTTCAATCCGGCCACCGGCCAATCCTTCCTGAAAAACATTCTCGAGAAGGGTGGCTCGAAAGAGCCGATGGAGCTGTTCCGTGCCTTCCGCGGCCGCGAGCCCAAGGTGGATGCCTTGCTGCGCCACAGCGGGATCGCCGCGTGAGGCGCCGTCTATGCTGCGGGCGAGAGCCCCAACTGGATGCTTTACCGCTCGATGGCGAGAGCTTCAAGCAGGTACACATTTGCGGCATAGTGGGATCGAAACGTGATTTTTGAGAGAAAAAGGGACCTTTTGGTCCCTTTTTTCAAGGCTTTTTAATATCTTGCGGAGTGCATGTTTGCACTGTCCCCGCCTCTTCAGTAGAGTCGGGTTCTACCTTCCTGGGAGAGAAAGAACCTTGCCATGAGGCGAGCACTCGAGTCTGTCTATCAAATCATCTCAAGCCTGTCTCATTCGAGTGGTCAGGGATATTTCGATACCTTTGTGAGTGAAATCGCCAACGCGGTCGGGGCTGACTTCGTCCTGATTTCAGGCAAGGATCAGGCCGGGCTCTTCTTTACCGTGCATGCCGCCTATCCCGCCTCCCTCGACATCAACTCCTACAGCTTCCCTCTCGCGGATACCCCGGGTGAGATCGTCATGCAACAGGGGGAAGCCTGGTTCAGCGATCGCACCCGGGAGCTGTTCCCCCATGCAGCCGTGCTGGAGCGCTGCCAGGTCAGGAGTTATGCCGGCGTTGCACTGAAGAGCGCCGAGGGCGAGACGCTGGGGTTGTGCAGCGTCATGTTCAAGCGGGCCACCCCCAGAATGGACAAGATCATGGGGTTGCTGCGCCTGTTGGCGCCGCTCGCCGGCCGTGAACTGGCCCTGATGTATCTGCAGCAGTTGCTGGCGCCGTCACCAGCTCAGCCGGAATATTCCCACTTCCTGGACACCATGATGTCCCATGCGCCGGTCGGCATCGGCAAACTCGACCTGAACGGCAGGATCCTCTGGGTCAATCCGGCCATCGAAAAGATGCTGGGTTACAGCCAGCAGGAGCTGCAGCAGCTCACCGTCGCCGAGCTCAACCACCCCGACGACTGGCTGACCAGCATCCCTCTCTACGATGGGCTCAAGCGGGGAGAGCGCCCCGCCTTTACCCAGGAGAAGCGCTACCTGCACCGGGATGGCTCCGTGCTGTGGGGCCGGGTGACGGTGACCCTGATCCGCAACGAGCAGATGCATCCCGACTACCTGATGGTGGTGCTGGAGAATATCGACCCCATCAAGCGCCATGCGGAACAGCTCAAGCTCTCCCACCGGGTCTATGACAACCTCTCCGAGGCGATCCTGGTGTGCGACGCCGACAGCCGCATCATCTCGGTGAACCCGGCGTTCGAGAAGATCACCGGCTACAGCGAGGAGGAGGCCTGCGGCCAGCGCCCCAGCATGCTCAAGTCCGGGCTGCACGATCAGACCTTCTACGCCGACATGTATCACGCCCTCGAGCGCGTAGGGATCTGGCGTGGTGAAGTGTGGAACAAGCGCAAGAACGGCAAACTCTATCCTCAGCAGCTGATGATCAGCGCCTTGCGCGAGGGGGGGCGGATCAGCCAGTACATCGCCATCTTCAGCGATCTCTCCCAGACCAAGCTGGCGGAGCAGAAGATCGCCGCCCAGGCGAACTACGACAACCTCACCGGGCTGCCGAACCGCTGGTTGTTTGGTCGCTGCCTCACCCGCTTCTGCGAGCGGGGGGAGCGCTTCGCCCTGATGGTGCTGGATCTCAACAACTTCAAGGCGGTCAACAACAGCATGGATCACCATGTCGGCGACGCCCTGTTGCGCGAGGTGTCGGATCGGCTGGTGAGCCGGGTGCGCACCGAGGATCTGGTGGCCCGCATCGGCGGCGACGAGTTTGCCTTTCTGGTGCCAGGCATCGTCAACCGGCGCCAGGCCGAGGTGTTCGCCAAGCAGGTGATCGGCGGCTTTGCCCGGCCCTTCATGCTGGCGAACCAGCATCTCTATGTGACGGCGACCATGGGCATAACCCTCTGTCCCTATGACGGCGGTGATGGTGACGAGCTGCTGCGCAACGCCGAGCAGGCGCTGTTCGTTGCCAAGCGGCAGGGACGCTCCCTCGGTACCTACAGCGCCTCCATGCGCGAAGAGGTGAGCCAGCGCCACCAGATGCAGCAGGATCTGGCGGAGGCCATCAAGCTGGCGCAGCTGACCATGGCCTATCAGCCCATCTGGGACAATCGCAGTGGTCGGGTCGCCAAGCTGGAGGCCCTGGTGCGCTGGTATCACCCCCACTGGGGACAGGTCTCACCGGCGGACTTCATTCCGCTGGCGGAGGAGGCTGGCCTCATCCAGGGATTGGGGGCGCTGGTGCTCTGGCAGTCGTGCCGGGATCTGGCCCGGTTGCAGAAGTCCGGCTTCCCTGATCTGCAGATGTCCATCAACCGCTCCACCCTGGAGTTCCAGACAATCGATCCCGAGGCGAACGAGTGGCTCAGGGTGATCCGTCACTTCGACCTGGACCCGGCGGACATCATCATAGAGATCACCGAGTCCCTGTTGATGGAGAGCAGCGATCAGCACAGGGTGCGGATCGATGCCCTGCGCGAGGCGGGCTGCAAGCTGGCCATCGACGACTTCGGCACCGGCTACTCGGCGCTCAACTACCTGCGTACCTTCCCGGTGGATCTGGTCAAGATAGACAGATCCTTCGTGCGCCACATCCCCTTCAACGAGCAGGACAGGCTGCTGCTGGACGGCATCATCAACATAGTGCACAACCTCGGCATGCAGGTGGTGATCGAGGGGGTGGAGACCCGGGAGCAACTCAACTTCCTGTGTCAGAAGGGCTGTGCCTTCACTCAGGGCTATCTGCTCAGCCGCCCGCTGCCCTATGACGATCTGGTGGAATACCTGACCCTCAACCGCCAGGGGATGAACCTGGCCAACCTGACCACGGTGAGCTGATCCCCTGCTTCTGCTATCATGCCCGCTTCCGTGCCGCCATGAGTCTTCGTTATGCCCCATATTCAGGTTTTCAGTGAAGTGCCCGCCCGCGATGGCGAGCTGGACGCCCTGCGACTGCGTCTGGCCGAGGTGGCGTTTCCCGCCCCTTTTGCGCTGGTGCTGACTGACACCAGACTGGAGCTGCGCAAGCTGGACGAACCCAAGCTCGGCGGCGTCTATGTGGACTTCGTGGAGGGGGCCGTGGCCCACAGACGCAAGTTCGGTGGCGGCCGGGGCCAGTCCATCGCCAAGGCGGTGGGGTTGAAGTCCGGAGCCATGCCGACCGTGGTGGATGCCACCGCCGGGCTCGGCCGCGATGCCTTCGTGCTGGCCTCTCTCGGCTGCAAGGTGACCCTGATCGAGCGCAGCCCCGTGGTGGCGGCCCTGTTGCAGGACGGGCTGGCGCGGGCGGCGCAGGATCCCGAGATAGGTTCCTGGGTCAGCGAGCGCATGCATCTCCTGCAGGGGCCTGCGGTGGACAACCTGCTGGCATTGCCGGAGCGGCCCGAGGTTATCTACCTGGACCCCATGTTCCCCCACAAGCAGAAGTCGGCCCTTGTGAAGAAGGAGATGCGGGTGTTCCAGTCCCTGGTTGGGCCGGATCTTGATGCGGATGCCCTGCTGCCAGCGGCACTGCAGATGGCGGACAAGCGGGTGGTGGTGAAGCGGCCGGACTACGCGGGCTGGCTCAACGAGCACAAACCCAGCATGGCCATCGAGACCAAGAGCAACCGCTTCGACGTCTATGTAATGGCGGCGCTGGCGGGTTAAGGCCAGCCGGGGTCGAGATACAAAAAAGGAGGGCCAACCTATGTTGGCCCTCCTTTTTACCTTGAGGTCAGCTGGCGGGCGCGAAGTGGATATGCCGCGCTTCCCCCTGCCAGACGAGATCCAGGGTTGCCAGATCGGCGAGGCTGAGGCGCTCACCGCTCTCCAGCAGCAGATACTCGACGCCGTCACTGGCCTCTATGGTGCGAACCCTGTCATCCCACCGGCGACCGTCGCGGCTGGCGAGGATCACCGGCAGTTGCCAGCGGGCGGCGATCTCGAGCCAGTCGTAGAGGTCACAGCTGATGGGTTGATAGTCAGCCATGATGCTTCTCGCTCCTGATCCCCTGGCCCGTTACTGGAAGTTGATGCTGGTGGTGGGAGCCACCACCGCCTGAGCCTTCAGCACCTGCTCCAGTTGCAGCGGGTCGCCGGCCAGTTCCGGATCATCCTCGTCGCCGTTGCAGACCAGCGTCATGTCGTAATTGCCGAGGTTCACGAAGCCCAGCTCGTAGCCGTAGCCACCACCAGCCAGGGGCAGTACGGGGGCGCTAGCATAGAAGCCGTTGTCGAGGTCGGCCATGTCGGGATAGGCATCATCCCCCACCGGCCGCAACTCGTCGTAGAAGTAGACGAAGGCCTTGTCGGTCAGCAGACCACCGCAGAGCCCCTCGGCCACAGTGCCACTGACGGTCGCTACCTCGGTATTGTTCACCAGACGCACGCCTCTGGGTTTGAGCTTGTAATACTCCTCATGGCCCGGCAATACCATGGAGTGACGCAGGTCGAACTCGGTGGTGAAGGCGCTGAGACCGTTGGCGGCAATGGTGAAGGCATCCAGCTTCAGTTCATTGCTGGGGACCTCCAGCGGCTTGATCACACCATCATCCTGCCTGACGTAGGAGTAGGGGGTGCCATCCAGAAACTGGTTGCCCGTATCCCGGCCATCCAGGACCCGCAGCCGCATCTGGCTGTATTCGCCGGGAACCACGCTCTGGCTGGCCAGCAGGGGGCGGCTGGCGGAGCCCGGGTATTTCAGCAGGTCGATGTAGGTAAACAACGGGTGTCCCGCGCTGTCGAGGGGGATGAGTTCCCCTGCCGGCGTGCAGCCATCGTCCTGGGCCGAGGTCAGGAAGCTGGCGGTGCTCCATGCCTGCTCTGTGCCTGAGACGGGATGGATGCTGATGTTGGAAACGGCGATGCAGACCTTGCTGACCGAATCCACCGGGGCGTCGGAGAAGGCCAGGGACATCTGGGCGTTCTGTGGGTTGTCGTTGCTGTCGCTGCCGCCACCACAGGCGGTCAGCAGGGCGGTCAGGCCGATCAGGGTCAAATGTTTCATGGTTTCCGTTCCTATGGGAGAGACAATCCAACTCTAGCCGAGCTGGCGATAGAGGCTAGATGGCTGGAGGGAACGGAGATCCGGGGTTTGGTTAAAAATTAAATAAAATCAAAGGAAAGGCCTTGAATGGTGCCGAACCTGGCTGCGAAAGAGATTGTCGGAACAGATGGGAAAAGGAGCAGAGTGGGCGCGTGGCGCCCAATCAGGCTTCCTGCACGCGGGTGGGCCAGCCCATCTTCTGCTGGCGTTCCATTTCGAGTCGCAGTTCGCTGGCGCGCAGGTAATGTTCGTCCATCCATCCCTTGGGCAGAGTCAGAGTCAGTGACTCCTCCTCGGCCTGCAGGGTGAAGCTGGGCACAGTGCCCTGGGTGCGGCGCATGCAGAGGATCAGCGCGATGCGCAGGATGCGGGCCAGCCGGATCGCCTGGCGACCGGTGACGGCGCCCTGTTTTTCCAGGGTATCCAGCTTGAAGTCGTCCCGCTGGTTGAACAGCAGGGCCGACAGCAGCTTCTTCTGCGCGGGGGTGAAGCCCGGCATGTCGATGTTGTCGATGATGTAGGCAGCGTGTTGCGGCGCCTTCTTGTACTCGATGCAGAGGCCGATCTCGTGCAGCAGAGCCGCATAACGCAGGATCGGGCGTCCGTAACGCTTGGAGAGACGCCAGGCCGGCTGTAACTGGGTGAAAGCCAGGACGGCGGTATCGCGTACCCGCTCGGCGTGCTCTTTATCCAGCTGATAGCGGCTGATCAGGCTGTCGGCGGTTCTGTCCCGGGCATCACAGTCGTGATTGTTGCCGAGCAGACCGTAGATCAGGCCTTCCCGCAGGGCGCCGCCCGCCAGGGTCATGCTCTCTATCCCCAAGGTCTCGAAGATGGCGATCAGGATGGCGAGGCCGGAGGGGAACACGGTCAGTCGCTCGGCCGCCAGCCCTTCCAGCTGAAGTTGATCCAGCTTGCCACAGGCGATGGCCTGACCCATCAGCTCCTGCAACTTCGGCAGGGTGACCCGCTCGCTCTTCCCTTGCGCCAGCATGATCTCCTGCAGCGCTTGCACCGTGCCTGAGGCGCCGACGCAGGTGCGCCAGCCGAGGGCGCGGTAATCTTCCGCCACCTTCTCCAGCACCGCCTTGGCGGCGGCAATGGCCTGCTGGAAACGGGCCTCGGAGAGCTCACCGTCACCGAAATGATTGTTGAGCCAGGTGACGCAGCCCATGTGCAGGCTGTTGAGCAGTTTTGCTTCGCTGTGCTCGCCGATCACCAGTTCGGTACTGGCGCCGCCGATGTCGATCACCAGCCGGTTGCCTTCCCCGGCAGAGGTCCAGGAGACCCCTTCATAGATGGTCTTGGCCTCTTCCTCGCCCGAGATGATCTCGATGCTGTGGTTGAGTACCCGTTCCGCTTCGCTGAGGAACTCATCGACGTTGGTGGCGAGGCGCAAGGTGGCGGTACCCACCACCCGGATGTTGTCGGACGGAATGTCCTGCAACTGCTCGGAGAACAGGCGCAGACAGTCCCAGCCCCGCTCCATGGCGGCACGGCTGAGACGAAATTCCGGATCGAGACCGGCGGCGAGGCGAACCTTGCGCTTGACCTTGGTGACGGTGCGCAGGGCACCGGCGACCTCGCGCACCACCAGCATGTGAAAGCTGTTGGAGCCGAGGTCGATGGCGGCATAGAGAGGCGAGTTGTGCAACTGGGCCAGTCCCTCAGTTCTTGCGTGGCGGACGGCGGCGGTTGTTGCTGTTGCCACCACCCTGGCGATCCCGCATGTTGCGGTTCACCGGCTGGCGGTTGCGGAACACCCGTTTCGGGGCGGTTACGTCATCCAGCAGGGATTCACGATCGTACTTGCTGACCGGGATGGGGTGGTGGATGTACTCCTCGATGGCCGGCAGGTTGAAGGCATAGTCTTCACAGGCCAGGCTGATGGAGTGACCGCTCTTGCCGGCACGACCGGTACGACCGATACGGTGTACATAGTCTTCGGCGTCGTCGGGCAGGTCATAGTTGAAGACATGGGTCACGTCGGGGATGTGCAGACCACGGGCGGCCACGTCGGTGGCGACCAGGATGTCCAGCGTTCCCTTGGTGAAGTCTTCCAGGATCTTCATCCGCTTCTTCTGCGGCACGTCACCGGTCAGCAGGCCGACGCGGTGGCCGTCGTTCTCCAGCCACGCATGCACGTCTTCGCAGACATGCTTGGTGTTGGCGAAGACGATGGCTTTTTCCGGCCACTCCTCTTCCATCAGGGAGAGCAACAGCAGCATCTTGTCTTCGTTGGAGGGGTAGAACAGCTCCTCCTTGATCCGCACGCCGGTCATCTGCTCCGGCTCGATCTGCACGTGTTCCGGGTGGTTCATGTGCTCGTAGGCCAGCTCCTGCACCCGCAGGGAGAGGGTGGCGGAGAACAGCATGCTCAGACGCTCGGTGGCGGGCGGCATGCGGCGGAACAGGAAGCGGATGTCCTTGATGAAGCCGAGATCGAACATGCGATCCGCTTCATCCAGCACCACGACCTGGATGTTGCCCAGATCGATCACATTGGACTTGAAGTAGTCGATGATGCGGCCCGTGGTGCCGATCAGGATGTCGACACCCTGTTCCAGCGCGGCCAGCTGCTTGTCATAGCCTTCGCCACCATAGGCGAGGCCGAGCTTGAGCCCG
>JAANMU010001390.1_pt1 | contig 22176 bp, 32 predicted proteins | sample 7279701 | NCBI WGS metagenome assembly JAANMU01 (sample SAMN14094539, study PRJNA606508) | bioreactor metagenome | isolation source: A lab-scale SPAN reactor treating ammonium-rich wastewater day 57 | place: Ireland: Galway | collected 2017-03-13 | reverse complement strand
GGTGACCGCCGGCCACATGGCCCAGATGCGCCAACTCTGCGGCGCGGCCAACTTCACCGAGATCTTCACCGTCGATTACGCCGAAAACCGCATGCTCATGATGCACATGCAGGAGTGCAATCCGGCTTTGGCCCGCCGGGACATGAAGATCCGCCTGGTCCGCAAGGACTTCTGGGCTCCCGGCGTTGAGCCTTATGTCGGCATGCATTTCACGCTCGAGCCCGGCCCGGTCACGCTCACCTGCCTGACCACCGACGAGCAGGGCGAGCTGTTCTACATCGCATTCGAAACGAACATCGTCGATCGCCGCCCGCTGGCCAGGCTTGATGTCCCCCACTGGATGGTGCAGCTCGACGAGCCGGTGGGCGACTTCCTGACCCGCTACAGCATGGCCGGCGGCCCGCACCACCTGGTGTCCGTCTCCGGCCACTGCACCGAGCTTCTGGCCAAGCTGGCAGAGCCCTTCCCGCCAGAGCGCATTTCCTGGCGAGTTGGGCCGACGACCCAGGACAAAAGCAAGGGGCAGGCATTAGCCTTTATTGATGCCCGAGACGTAATGGAACGTCTCGATTCGGTGGTTGGCCCCGCGAACTGGCAGCGCCGTTACTCCCATGCTGGTGAAATGTGCATTTGTGAAATCGGCATCAAGCTAGGTGAGGAATGGGTGTGGAAAGCGGACGGCGCGGGAGAGACCGATTTTGAGAAAGAAAAAGGTGCCCTATCAGCCGCGTTTAAGCGGGCGGCAGTGAATTGGGGCATTGGCCGCTATCTCTACGACCTCGAAGCGCCTTGGGTAGCCATTAAGCAGCGCGGCCGAAGCTACGTCATTGCCGAGCATGAGATGGAGCGCCTGCAACGCATTTTACGCGGAGAAAAGCCCAAAAGCGCCCGTGCCGCTCACAAAGATAACGACTGGAAAGAATTGGCCGAAGGGTTGAAGCACTGCCAGACCACCGAGGACGTGCATGTGTACCTCAACGCCAATGCCAAGCGAATTGCCGAGATGCCCGATGGTTGGCGGGATCGGTGGCTGGAGTACGTCAACGAAGTCTTGGACAGCGTGAGAGCGAGGGCGGCATGAGCAAATACGCGACCACACCGCCCGAGGTCTCGTGGCCCATCATAGAGCGCACGGTCTGCCGGGTTTACGATGTTCCGCCAGAGGCCCTGTATGTACCCGTCAAGAAGCGATCGCGCTTATCAAGCCGCCGTCGTTGGGTGCTCGCTTATGTCGCCCGCCAGCTCGGTCACAGTCTGCCGGAAATTGGCAGGAGGCTAGACCGCGATCATACGTCGATCATCTACGCTGTGCAGGAGATAGATGCGGAACTCAAAAAGAATGACGGGCTGGCTCTCATCGTAAAACAGACCATGGCTTTGGCGCGTCAGGCTAAGGCAGAGCGTAATGCTGGATTTAAGGCTGCAGTATCAGGGCGGGGGGAAGTTTCAGACGCGGAACAAGCTCGACTTCGAGCTGGCCGAGGCCGAGTTGAAGCCCGGCGAGACGCTGCGTTGCAGGACGACGAAGCAGCGTGGGATTCGAGCGAACCGTCTGTTTCACGCCATCATCGAGGCGGCGTTCGACAACCGCAGGGGCGGGCCAGGGCCGGAGATCGTTCCGACGTGGCGGCATCTCAAGAGCTGGATCTTGTGCGAGATCGGCCACTGCGAGGTTACGGTTTTCGAGGCCGACGCCATCACGGCGAAAGTGGCGAAAGCGCTGCGGCAAGTCCACGATAACACGTTTTTCTCAATGCGGCCGAATACGGGGGAGATTGTTATGCGTGTCGCCCGGCCAACGCGGAATCTCACGCAGAAGGAATTTGGCGAGATCATCGACGCGACGCTCGCGGTGATCTGCCGGGAAATCGTGCCAGGGGCCGATCCTCTGGCGTTGCGGCGAGAAGCTCAGGAGCGGATGGGCGTGGGAGATTGAGATCGTGAGCCGCCGCCGCTCCTCCACCGTCATCCGTCGCCGCTGCTACGAATACTGGAAGCAGCCGGACGGCAAGATGCTCTGCTACCTGTGCAACGATCCGATCGATCCGGTGCGCGACAAATGGGAGGCGGAGCACGAGATCGTGCACGCCCATGGCGGGAGTGACGAGCCGCCAAACGTGAAGCCGGTGTGCATCCCGTGCCATCGAAGGAAGACGCACGAGGACCGCAAGCGCATCGACAAAGGCAGGCGGCAGCGGGACAAGCACTTGGGCTTCAAGCGGCCGAGCGGGTTTCGAGGCTGGCGCCGTTTCGACGGGTCAGTGGTCTATGCGAGGGAAAGATGAGCACTCACGAGAAACTGCTGCCGTGGCCCTTCTGCGGGGGTGAGGCGAGGATGCATCCCAACAATTGGCTGTCGTGCACTTTGTGCAATATATTTACCGATATTCACGACACGCAATCTGAGGCACTCGCCCACTGGAACCGCAGAGCCACCCCGCCTGCTGCTGTACCTGATGGGTGGGTGCTGGTGCCGAAAGAGCCCACGCAGGAAATGACAGATTGCGTTGCGGGATACTTCGACTTTCAAACCAATTCCGCCGCGAATGCCTACCGCGCCATGATCTCCGCAGCTCCAGCAGCTCCTACGGAGGCCAGCGATGAGTGACTGGCAGGACATCGAAACGGCCCCACGAGACGGCACGCCGATTCAAGCCGAAATCCCCGGCCACGGGCAGGACAACGTGATTGCCTGGCAGGGCGGCTTTTACGATAGCGACGATAAGCCCTGCGGTGCATGGGTCTTCATGGAGGATCGCGAGCCGCCAGGCTGCTGGACGGATGGCGTCTGCTGGACGGTCAACGAAGATCTGGTGCCATCGGTCAAGCCGACAAGGTGGAAGCACCTGCAGTCAGCGACGGAGGCCAGCGATGACCAGCTACCATAAGCTATGGGCTGCATTCTGGATCGCCCTATTCCTGTCGCTCGCCATAAGTGAAGCGGCGCGTTATGCCTCGAATGTCTGCGGGGGAGGCTGAGATGTGGCCAGATTACATGAAGCGGGACACCCTGGCCGCCCGCCTCGACCTCAAGCCGGGGGCCGTCGAGCAATACGTCAAGCGAGGGCTCCTTCCGCCTCCGGTGCGGCTTGGCGAGGCCGAACTCTGGTATTGGCCAGAGGTCCACAGGTGGATCAGCCGCGCCCCTGACGAATCACGGCAAGATGACGAGGCTGACCCTTTCTTGGAGGCTCTGAAAAATGAGGCCCCGTCGCACCGTTCAACTGCCGCCCCACGTTCATTGCGTCAGGTCACGAGGTAAGACCTACTACTACTACCAGCCGCACCGGAGCACAGCCAGCGCCGGACCAAGAATACGCCTGCCAGGGGAGCCATCAGACCCGGACTGGTGGGATGCCTACCGTGATGCAGCCCGCATCCCAGCGCCAAAGGCGCGCACGGATACCATCTCGTGCCTGATTGACGCTTACGTGAGAAGCCCTGAATGGAGCGTCTTGGCGGAGAACACACGCAAGGAGTGGAGCCGATACCTCGGCCGGGTGCGGGACGTGTGGGGCGAGCTGCAGGTCAGAGCGATAGAGCCCAAGCACGTGCTCGCATTGCGAGACAAGTACGCGAGCACGCCAGCTGCCGCCAACAACATGATCAAGGCGCTTACGGGCATGCTGTCTTGGTCCGTGCCGAGAGGATGGCGCTCAGACAACCCGTGCCGGGAGATCAGGTACTTGGACGGGGGCGACCCTTACGAGAAATGGACCGACGAGGAGATCGCCCTGGCGAGAGACAAGTTGCCGCTCCATCTCTGGCTACCTATAGCTCTTGCCTATTACACGGGGCAGCGTCAGAGCGATGTGCTCGCCATGGGTTGGCGGAAGATCCGAGACGGAGCCGTAGAGGTCCTGCAGCTCAAAACTAAGAAGTGGGTATGGATACCGCTCCATCGCGATTTGAAGGCTATCCTTGATCGCGTCCCCAAGACGTCGGTCAAGATTTGCACGACATCTCGCGGCACACCATGGGCATGCGGGCGCTCCTTTGCGTCATCCTTGGCATTGGAGCTTAAAGCACGCGACGAGCTGGAACCGCTGCGCAAGCGTCAGTTTCACGGGCTGCGCAAGTCTGCCGTCGTCGCCATGCTGGAAGCAGGCTGCACCACCACCGAAGTCGCATCGATCACCGGGCAATCGATGCAGATGGTTGAGCACTACGCCCGAGAGGTCAACCAGAAGCGTCTGGCCACAAGCGCCATGGGTCGGTGGGAGAGCGCGGGCACCTTGTAAAACACCCCTGTAAAACGCGCCGCAACCTGTTGATTTGACGACATTCTGATCTTCATACCACGCAGGTAAGTGGCGCGTAAGTCTTTGTTAAGACTGATGTTTCGTTTCACAGCGGCTCTCCAAGTATCAAGGGGATACAGTCCCGACTGTAAAACGGCAAGGCGACCTCTAGGCGCTTCTGATCCCGCCCGGATCGCTCGCCGCCTTCCTCAAGAAGGCCACGGCAGCCCGGAAGTCGCTCTCGTGGCAGTCTCCCGCGATGCACCCCGTTGCCCTGGCCGCATCGTAGGAGGCAGGGATACGGCGCACGGCAGCGATGACCTCGGACTGGGGGATGTCAGGCCCGCAGCCGCACCACTGCTGGATGAGCTGGCAGGCTCGATCTGAGTTAAGGGTTGTGCCGGAGCTCAATCGCACGTCCTCTCTCCCTCTATCTCCTGCTTCACCCGCCTTGCCTCTGCTACTGCTGCCTCTACGTCTTCATCTGAGATAGGAGTGGTAGCAAGGTCTCTGACTGCCCATGCTGCTCTAAGGGCATCGTCTCGCTCCTTGGCAATTGTCCTAAGCGAGTTTGCAATGTTATCCGTCAGTTGCCTTACATCTCGCGGCCACAGGTAATGCGCATATGGCTCAACAAGCCTCATGGCCTCACGCTCCGCACTATCGATGACAAGATCCTTAAGTGCCATCACGATCCTCCTGGCTCAGGGCGGCGCGGGCGATCGCTTCATGCTCGTCAACGGATTTCGAGCTGACGTGCGGCCCAAGATCGTCCGACACAGTTTGCAGGGCGCAGAGGTATTGGTGCACTCGTGCCAGCGCCTCGCGCATACGGCGGTTCTCTGCCTCTAGCTCGGAGATGCGCTTGCGTGGGTCCTCGTGAATGCTTGAGTCTGGCCACTCCCGAGCGACAGCTTCCGCAAATACACGAGGCCCAAAGCTGCCAGCCTTCAAGAAATCTTGGGTCAACTCGCCGGGATGGCGAACCCAATTGCTGCCGCCAACCTTTATGATCCATGAGCGTTCGTTCTCGTCGTGCATCCCACGCTCTCATAAATGTCCTAGTCCTCAATGCATTCGCGCGATTTCCGCGCTGACATCCTCTTCCCATTCTTCAAAAGCCATCTCGAAGCTCGCTCGCACCAATCCGTGAGGCATGATCTCGATGGCAAGCCGGAGAAGATGTCCAGCTATTCGGAACCTGAGACGGCGAACCATCACTTCCCCTTCCCTGATCGCGGCCTTTGGGGCTCCTGGTCAGCCTGAACATAGACCGTGATCGGCTTGAGCCCGAACGCCTTAGAGATGCCCTCACCCGGATTGCGGCGGCCTGCGAGGACATCGTTCACGTAGGCCAGGGATACGCCGTTCTTGGCTGCCCACGCCGTCTGGCTGCCCTCAGCTTCGCAGGCATCGCGCAACATTTTTCTCAGCTCGTCCATGGTAATCATACGCCATTTATATGATAAGCGTATTGACGTGTCAATGGGCAAATGCTATATTACCATCATCAGATAGGGAGAGACGGACATGGCCGGACGCCACTGCAACAGAAACGCCGACATTCTCCTGCAAGGCTTCATGAAGCCTCAGAGGCCACGTCGGGTCGCAGAGAAGAAAATCCCTGTTGTCCGTGCTTGCGACCGCTGCCGTGATTGGCACAGCGGGTCGTGCAGGTCGTTCCAGAAGAAGAAATCCGAACGCGCTGCGACGGCCCATACACGCTAGGTTTGCTGAAGGATAGAGGAGGCGATCAGTAATGCCGCAGCCATTGAGCACGCACAAGCACTGCTGGAAGGACCAGGGCGAGCACATCGAGGAGACCGATGGCTGGGACGCCTACGTGCAATTTGCCTACGGGCATGGTGGTGATAACCCGCGCGGCGGCACGTGCTTCTTGCCTGCCGGTCATCTTGGCCCGCACGAGTTTACTGACGACAGTGAGATCATCGTGTCGATACCGTCGCAATCTTCAAAATAGACCCCTAGAGCACCGGCACCATTAGAGAGGGAAAGGTAATGACCGAGCCCATGGTCACGGACGAGGACCGCGAGATCGCCCGCCGCTGGCTCAGCGAGGGCCAGATCAACGTCGATGATATGGGACGAGCAGCCGTGCTCGTAGCCATAAGGCAGGAGTATCGAGCAGCACTGGCAGCAGAGCGGGAAGCGTGCGCTAGGGTGGCTGATGATGAGCGAGAGTGGGCGTTGCGACGCAAGAAAGAGAACGTTGACGAGAAAGATAGAGACCTCGAACATTGGTACGAGGGAGAAGCGGAAGCATCAGAACGCATCGCCGCCGCTATACGTGCTAGGGCTTCCGCGACGCCCTCACCTGCCGATGCCAAGCAAAAACAGCCGTAGCGCACGCAACCCGTTCCTTGTCGGCTTGCATCAAGGAAATCACCTGATCATCGGCAGTATCGCCGTCCGCTGTCGTTGGCTTCGTCAGGCACGCCCTGAGATGGGGCGGGATGTCGGGGATCTCGCGAGTGTCAGCCATGCAGGCCGACAGCTTGGCCTCAAGATCCCGATTCGGCCGTTGGCTGAGTATATCTTCTAAGCTCGTCGAGCACCCCATCAGAGAGACACCGGCCATCGCCAGCGCGATCCACAAGCTCGCGTAGGGCGTTCGTCTCCAACATGATCCTGTCCAGCTCACCCCGCAAGTCCTCCGTCACCCGACGCTCAGCCTCAAGCTCCGCTCGTGCCTGTTCAAGCCGTCGCGCTGCCGCTTCTTGCTCCTGCTGCCTGATCGCCGCTTCCCAACGGGCATCGCACGCTCGCTCACCAGCAAGGCGTGCTGCGGTCTCGCGTGCCTCGAGATACTGGCCACCGAGCCACAAGCCGGCCAGGATGAGGATCGGCACGAGCAGAGGGCCGATGATGAGTTGCAGCCCCTTGGCAAGCAGACCCATGATCATCGCTCACCGCCACAGTGAGAGGCCGTCGCGGTGTTTGCGCAGCCGGTCCATGATGCGCTTGTGGCCGCCCATCCAGAGCCAGACGCCAAACCCGATGCACAAAACCCACCACCAGTTCTGCATGCCCCATTGCACAGCGGTTACGACGGGAGAGACGATCCCGTAGACCTCTGGAACCCAGCCGACAGATTCACGCACGGGCTCGACTATGCCCTGCGGTGGTGAGGCAAGGGACGCACCGCCCGTGGCTCCGGTAGCAACGAGGCCAACACCAACGGCCTTTTCCCGCTTCCCGTCCTTGACCTCAGACGAGCCAAGGGCTTCAAGCTCTGCCACCGTCGCCTGACTGCGGTCGCCCCACTCGATCGGATCGGCACGCTCGAGCGCTCCCTTGGTCAGCGGGCCGACAATCTCGTCAGGCTCCAATGTCTCGCCTTTGAGCCGCTTCCAGTCATATTTGAACGCCACGATGCAGCGGGCCGTGTTGGGGCCGAAAACGGCGTCGATGGAGCCGATAGGATAGCGCAGCTCCTGCAGCGTCTCCTGAATAGCGCGCACCTCCGTTCCCGTGTCACCAAGGGCGAGGTCTGTGGCGGCCGGTAGGGCTCCGTCGCCCCATATGGCCCACGCCCGCTCGAACCACTCGCGCCGGTCCTTGGCTCCGATGGGCTCGTATTTGCTGAACGGGTTGCCGCGGTTGATGGCGTTGCCAATGGGGCGGATCTTGTTGCGGTCGGCAAAGCGGTTGAGACCATGCTGCTGCCACACGGCGAGGGCGCACAGCAGGCCGAGATGCGCGCTTTCCTCCAGAAGCTCAGGCTCATCCTCCAACGGCATGCCGATCTTCTTGCCGTGCTCTCGGTAGTTGTAGCGGCCCGTAACCTGCAGAAAGCTCCTGCCCCGGTAGCGGTAGCCATCGCCCGGATTGACGTTGCCCAGCTCAGGCCGGTTGTCGTAGATGGCGGCCGCCACCTTCTCCTCATCGCCAGCGCACGCCTTGGCTTTGAGCCAGCCCTTTGTGCCTGAGAAGCGCGTCGGGAAAACCTCGCACAGCCGCTCTGCCGAATAGTTCAGGTTCTCGCAGACGATGACGAGGCCGCCTGTCTCAGCAGCGCACTGAGCAATGAAGTGGCACCAGCGCAGAGGCGTGGTGATGCCGCCGCGCTCCTCGATGTAGGGCCAGCCCCTAAGAATGGCCTCGATGTACTCCGCGCGGGCGCCGACCGCGAACTGGCGCAGCTCCGCTTCTGTCACGGGATTCATTCAACACCCCCGATGGCCTCGAGCTTGGCGATGGCCTCGCGCTCGGCAGCGACAACGCCCTCCTCTGGCGCACGCATCACGGCAGCAATCCCCTCGGCCTCCGTGTCGTGGATCTCCTGCAGCCAGCGCTCTGCCTCGTAGTGGCGCTCGATGATGCGGCTGCAGAGCTGGTCCACCGAGAGACCTTTGCGTGCCGCCTCTCTGGCCAGCATGTCCGTGTAGTGCTGGTTCGGGCTCATTTTCCATTTGAACGCGATGGCAGCCTTCTGCTGGTAGTAGTCGCGCTTGCCAGGGTAGGGTGAGACGAGCTGGCCGCGCCGCTCCTCTGCCGCCACAGCAATCGCTCTGATGGCCCGCTCGCGCCGCTGCTCGGGCGTCTCAGGCTCAGGCTCCTCGCGCCGGCCATGCGTCTTCCAGTCATCGAGAAAGTGCGGCAGGGGGCCTGTCTCATCAATCGCCCCTGGCTCGACCTCGACCAGCTGCGTCTGTGGCCGGCGCTCCTCGAGACGCCGCGTTGCCTCTGCGACGGCCTGGTCCACCTTCTCGGCAATCAGGCTCTCGGCCTGCCGGATGAGGGTATCGGGATCGACTGTCGTGCTCGGCCGCTCCTTGATGCGCTGGTCCAGATCCCTGAACGTCCGCTCGACCGCGGCCGAGAAGTCCTTGCGGACGGAGGCGATCTCCTCTTTGAGCTCTGCCCTGATGGGCGCCGTATCGGCCGGGGCGGGCTGATGCTGGACTGCCTGGGGCTGCGCGACGGAGCGCGGCTTGATGCGGCTCTCGTCTATGACGATGCGGGAGCCGTCCCACACCCAGGCGTCACGGTGCGAGCGGTCTGACGGGATAGCATCAGGTCCAACCCGGTGCCATTCCGTTACCTCGCATCCGGCACGCTGAATCTCAGCCTCGATTGCCGCGTCTGTTGCCTCTCGCGTCCAGCCCGGATCATCCTTCCAAGGATGCTGTCGGGTGACGAACTGCATATGGCCAACGCCGCCATCGCCCTTAACCAGAACGATATGCTGCACATCCGGGCTCGGCCGCTTCTGTTTCATCGTCATTGGTCTCCAAAGCCTGAAATGTGCCACGCACCGGGATCGGCCTGGATGTAGTTGCTGCCAGAGTCGCCGGCGTAGTAGGAGCTTTCCAGGGTGACGGCGCCGGCCGTTTGAGTGCCGAAACGGATCGTGGGCGAACGCCCGTGGGCGTTCTGTGAGGATTGCGTGAACGCCCGCGTCAGGCTGACTTGGCAGCACCACTCATCATCCGAGAAGTCGTTGGCGATCGTGACAGTGAGCAGGCCCGTTCCGGCATCCGTGATCGAAGTCACGTTGTATGATTTCTGCAGCGTCGGTGTGCCACCTGATACCGTGACGAACGCCCAGAACTTCGCGACCCCCGGATGATGGTGCATCCGTCCAGGAGAGACGACGCGATCAAGTGCGGTTGCCGCCTCCATCTCTGCCTGACTGGCCAGTTCCACGACGCCCGCAACGCTCTCAGTCGCCGCGCCCAGCATGTGAGCCGGTGCCGAAACCATCAGCCAGGCATCGGGATCGCTCTTGTAGACGACGTGAACCGGCTGCCCCTCGACGATCGCGCCTGAACCGAGGTTCGCGCCGTTCGGGCTCTTGATCGCCTTGGCGCCGATGCCATTTAGATTGAGGGTGCACGCCCCGGTGATGGTGTGGTTCGCCGTGAAGCAGAGCGTGAGGTCGTCGTAGAGCTGCGCAATGGTCCTGTTCGATGTCACCGTGAAAGCATTGCTCGAGCCTGACGCTGCCAGCGAGCCGTTGTTGTCACGCCACCATCGGGCAATGATTCCCTCATCCGCGCGACCGGCATCGTTGACAGCCGAGAACTGCATGTTCTCAGGCCACCGCCCGGTATTGTTGGCGTCGGTCGGATCGAAATCGTCGAGTTCAGCCATTTACTGTTGGCCCCCGTTTCTGTAGGTTGTGGGCATGCGGAACATCATCGAATGGACAGCGATCATCGGCGGGCTCGCGCTGGCGTACCCGCTAATCGATCCCTTCACGCAGGCGCTTGGCCCTGAGCTGGGGCTTGTCGCGTTGCTATTGGTAGGAGCCGGCCCTGCCTGGCTTACTTACGCCGCGGGTCACCTTTGGGATACTTGGGTGGACCGGCGAACTTGCCCCCCTGACGAGGCTGTAAGGCCGAATGATGCGGAACTCCTAGCGGTGCCGCCGGGGCAGACGGTCCACTAGCCCGCCGCGGCGCGTTGATCAGCTGATCGATCCGAATGCGCTCGGCCTCTGCCGCCCCCACATTTGGCCGGGTCGTCTGATAGCGGAATTTCGTCGCCGAGCCCGCGAATCCGCCCATCATGCCAAGCCCCATGCGGCTTGTGGCATCGAAGAGAGAGACACGATCCAACGCCGCCTGCAGCCGTTGAATGTTCGCCTCTGTCGGATCTCTCTGCACTGCGTCGTAGGCGTCCTGTGCTTCTTGCCGTGCTTGCTCAGCGAGCTGACCTCCAACGGCGAACTCGGCACCACCGGCGGCCATGGGAACAACATCCCGCGTGCGGGCGAACTCTGAGATCCGCGGCGATCGATAGAGCTCTGTTGCGGATGGCGCTTGAGGGTTGGATCGTAAGCCATGTCGGGCGGTCGGTGCTGGCGAGAACGGGATCGCCCTTGCCCCACCCTCCTGCCAGAACTGGTTGACGCCACCCGCACGGGCCGGGATGCCACCGCCGCCGGTAATGAGCTGGTTTGCCCGTTCTGCTGCCGCGCGGCTTGCGCGTGAGAAGGAACTCGTCATGGCACCGCGCGTGCCGAGCCCTGCCAACGCGCCAAGAGCGTAGCCTGCAACCGGCCCGTAATCTCGAATGGCCCGGCTTACTGGCGAGACATTCTCCTCCATCTCCCGCATGCGCTTCTCGCCCGCCGCACGCTGCTCGGCCTCACGCTCAGCCTGCTCGCGCTCGAACTGGACGCGCTCGGCCTCGGCCTGGGCTCTCATCCGTTCAGCCTCGACCTGCTCGCGCTGCATGCGGTCCTGCTCGAACCGCTGCTGTGCGGCTTGCGTCATCGGCCCCCTCTTGCCGTCGATCGGGCCTTGGTAGTACCCGGCGTCCTTGAGCTGCTGTTGGAGCTGCTTCACGCCTTCGTCAGCCGATCCGGCTTCCGACGTGCCGCCGAAGAACGCACCCAGCCCTGCAGCCAATCCTGTCGCCCGCGGGAAGAGACGTAGCGCCGGCACGAGGCTCATGCCGAGCTCGATCGGCGCCTGCGTTGCGAACTCGCGCACGGCGCCCATGCCGGTTTGCTCGGGGTTGATGCCTGCGGCGGCCAGCTGCTCGCGCATACGACCCTGGCGCATGATATTGAGCAGGAACTCCTTGTCTGGGTCCGGCGTGGGCTCCTGCACCGGCTGTGGCGGCATGAAGGGCGCCATCAGCGGCATCATGGGTGTGGTCGGCATCTAGTCCAGTCCTCCCTCGAGCGCTGGCGCCAGGACGCCAGCCGGGGCCAGTTGCGGCGGCCGTGGCTGCCGTCCTGCGATCATGCGAGCCCGCGCCTGCCGCATACGCTCCAAGTGCTCTGCGACAGCCGGAACATTGCGCATCGGCGTCGTGGCAATTCGTGCCATCTCGCGGTTGCGGCGCTCCTTCAGCTTGTTCGCGACCCAGCGGACAGCCGCATTGCGGAAGTTCGATATGCTCGCCTGATCGAGCGCCGCCACCATGTCGATGTCGCCAGTCGCCATGGCCTCGAGCTGCTGTCGCGGCTGCGTGGGAGAACCGCCCATCATCCGCGCCGACTTGGTGGCAACTTGGTTGTCACGGATGAGACGGGCGAGCTCAACTGAGGCCTCGTTGCCGAACAGATCACGCACCGCAGTCCGCATGGCGGGCCGGTCGAACAGCTTGGCCAGATCGTGCGTGCCGCCCGCATTGTCGATCTTATCAATGAGGCGCTGCGCAAATTCGATCCGTACCAGATCGCGCATCTCAGGCGCCAACTGCAGGAACTCGTTCAGGTGCTCCCTGTAACGCGGGCCAGCGCGCTCGGCGAAGGCCTCGCCCAGCTCCCGCGCACGTTCGGCAATCCGCATGTCGGCCCAGCGACGGTTCGCGCGCGCCCATGCCGGAGAGGCCCGCTCCATGATGCGCGTCATGTCGCGGTAGAGCGGCTGCAGCGTGTTGACGATATGCGAGCGGCCTGCCCGTTCGGCAGCGGAAATCATGCCCCGGATCGAGCCGCGCATGTCCTGGGCCATCTGCAGTGATGGCATGATCACACGCTGCCCGTTCGGCAGCTCGACGTAAAGCTCGTCGATAGCTCTGCGCAAAGCCTCTGCCTGCTCACCTGAGCGGCCAGCAAGCCGGTTCAGGTGCCGGTCTGCCATCCGCTGCAGCAGGCCGTGCAGCATGCCATAATTCACATTCGCTGCGCCGCCTGGGCCGCCGTACACCTGGGCATACTCGGCCTGTGCCTGTCGCGTCATGTTCTGCACAAGCGCATCGGCATCCTCGAGCGTGCCGGGAGCGAACGGGCCGCGGCTGAAACGTTGCCGAAGCTGGTCGCGAAGACCCTCCATCCGGCTGGCGATCGCATTGCGAACAGTAGACGCGCTCTCTCCCGTGAAGGCATTAGCGATGCGCTCGAGTTCCCGCTGCGTTGCGACTTCCTCCACGCGCCCGGCCTGGCTCTCGAGCTCCCTTATCCCAGCAGGGCCGCGTTGTGCCGGCCGTGTGCCGCGCGTCTCCAAGATTGATCGCGCAATTGCAGGCTGCTCGCCAAGGAACAGCTCGTTGCCCTGCTGCGACCGCATCAGCGCGCGCACCCGCTCCGTCGCCGTCGAGCGCGCAATGCCTTGCTCTCGCATGAGCCGGTTGATGGTTTCAGGGACTGCGATAGCTGCCTGTCCACGCGCGCGCACCATCTCCTCACCGAGGATATCGAGCGCTTGCCGGTTGGCACCTGTGGCGATGCTCTCAGCCAGCTCATCGAGGGTCGGACCCGCCCCGGTGCCTGGCTCGTCTGCCAGCCGTTGCGCCATCTGCGCATGCGGCGCGCGACCGGCGATGGCCTCACGTCCGGCATGCGTCAGACGACTGACGCCAGCTGACAAGGCGAGCGGCGAGGCAGCACCCGCCAGTCCTGCCACCGTCTGCCCGACCGGGCCGAACCCGCCTTCCTCGGCCGCCTGTTGTGCAAGGCCTGCTCCTGTCGAGGCCACCACATCGGCTGTGATCGCTCGGCCCGGCGCCGCGGCAATAGGAGCGCCAACAGCCTGCCCGACTGCTCGTGCGGTCGTCGTCGGTGCAAGGGCTGCCAGACGCGGTGCCTGGCTGACCAGACCGGCCCCAGGAATGGCGCTTGCGCCCACGGCTTCGCCGGCCGATCGCGCGAACCGTCCTGCCGTCGTGGCAGGCTCCGGCTGCTGCAGAAACGGCTTGTATAACGGCATCTCAGCCGCTTCCGGCAGGAAGTCGGTTCCGGTGATCCTCTCGCCAAGCCAATCGACCGCGCGATAGGGCGCCGTGGCCATGCCGACGATGCCCTTGGACAGCCCGCGCACCGCCTGCTCGCCAACATCGGCGAACGTCTCCGCAGTTGTCTTCGACCGCGGGAAGCGTTTGGCCAGCGCGCTCTTGATCACATCCGGCGACGTGCCGTCAGGGAACTCGGCGATCCCACCGTCCGGGGTTTCGACCTCGATCGGCATCACCAGACCTCCCCTGTCTCGACGTTGATCAACTGCCCTTTCCGGGCGTCATATCGGAACCGCTTGATCGTACCTTTCTCGCCGGCAGGGACCGCTTCACAAGGCACGCGCGCATTCACCAGATCAAGCGCAGCCTTCATCTGGCGGTAATCGCGCTCCATCCAGACGTAATTGGCGAGCCAAAGCCCGAAGATCAGCACCAGGGCGTAGAGCTCGGCGCGCGAGAGCGTGATCGTCATTCGAGCTCACCCGTCTCTGGGTTGTAGCGATAGCGCGTCACGCTGGGCCGCTCGCCCCCTGCTGCCGGTTGCTGCGCGCCTCCCGTCCGCCGACCGCGGGTCGCGATCTCGGTTGCGCTCGCCATAAACCTCTCAAGAGCATTGAGCTTCTGTCGCACGGTCTCAGGCCTGTCGGTCACGGACGGCATGAACAGATCCTCGTAGCGCCGGACCTCGCTCTCAGGCGCCGCCGCGCCTGTCATGGCACGCAATGCCGCCTCGATGGCCGATGTGATGGTGCGCCGTGCTCTGCCGACCCGGCCTGACCACTCAGACATGAACTCCGGCAGAACCGCCTGCCCGAGCGCGCCGCCAACACCCCACGATTGCTCGAACACCTTGCGAGCCTCGGGAAGATCCTTTTGCGCCGTTTCAATCATGGCCAGACGGCCCGCCACATCAGCAGAGACCGACGTTGCCGGCCCGCCGGGGATGGCCTCGAGCTCACCGCCCTCCGTCCACCGGTAGCCGGCGGGCGGTTTAGTGAAACCGGCGCCGCCAACGCCAGCCACACGCTGCACCTGTCCTGTTCGCGGATTGAAAATCACGCCGCCCTCACCGACTGCCTTGAACTGCAGCTCTGGTGGCACGGCTCGCGTCAAAGCAAACTTCTGCAGCGCTGGCAGGGCCTGCTCTGGCCCCATGGCGGCGACGATGCCAGCAACATCGGCTGGCAGCCCCCTAAGCAATGGGTGCTCGGCGTTCGGCTGACCGCCTGGGAACGCGGCCTCCCAGACGCGCCGCATCCGCTCGCGCTCGGCTTGCTGGCGCTCGAACTCGCTCTGCTGCATCTGGCCTTGCTGCGTGGCCTGGGCAATCTGGGCGCCAGCCGACGGGCCTTGGCCCATGAGCGTTGTCAGGCCGCCCATGAACAGCGGGTTCATGCCAAGGCCGCCGACGAAGCCGCCGACCTTCGGGCCGAACAGTTGGCCGGCGAGGTTCTGCCGCTGTTGCGGGGCAGGCAATGCTGCGCTGATCGGCATATCTCCCCCTACGCTGGAATGACGGTCGTTTGCCACGGGAGCATCGCAGGCGCGGCGCCTGACAGGCCACGTCCTATGATCGATGTTGGATCGATGCCGGTCGTCAGGCCACCGAGAGCCATCATGCCGAGGCCGCCGAGCGTCTGCCCCAGCCCCGGCGAGGACGTGGTTGTCGTCGTGCCCTTCTGACCAAGGCTCCCGAGCCGCGCGAGCTGGTTCGTGTACCACTCGATCGGCGCCACATCCATGGCGGCCATCGACGGAGCCATTTGCGCCGCCTGCTGCTGCAGCCCCCGTTCGACGTTGAACTGCTGGAACAGCGGCGCCGCCAGCCCGCTTGCCATGCCCTGCGACACGGCTCCGGCAAGGCCGCTGGCGGACGCGCTCGTCCCCCGCCCCGCACGGCTGAACATGGCCGACGTGTTGGCCATGATCGGGTCGGTGATGGCCTTCGTCAGTGCACCGAGATGCGGGTTCGTCGCAGGGTCGAGAAACGACCCCGAGAGAACGTCGCTAGTGTACTGTTGCGCCTGGGGGATCAGCGGATTGCTCTGGAACTGCTCGAAGCCCTGTCTCAGCTCCGGTAGGCTCTGCTGCAGCGGTTGCTGCACCGGCCCCCACGGCCCCACGTTCGTCTTTTGTGTCTGCTTGCTCTCTGACATCTCCGAGCGCCTTCTCCAGCGTCGTTCTGATCTTCTTCCACCCGCGGCGAGCGAGCTTGCGCTCCCATCCCGGCCGGCCATTCATCTCCAGTCGGTTGCACCCGTGCCCGATGGCCCAGGTCTCAATGTCCGCCACCAACGTCTCCCACGCATCGAACTCGGCCCCGGCGACGATGACCACGTTGCAGTGCCGGCCGCGGGCGCCGCCGATCAGCTCCGTGATACAGCAGCCGCGGGCCACGCGCGCTGCCTCATCCCAGGCGAGCCACAGCTGCATGCGGCCATCCTCGAGGAACGGCCTGATGTCCGCTGGCGTGTTATCGGACAGGCCTGCCTCGAGGGCACTTGCGATCCATGGCTCGATCAGGGGCCACGCCTTGCCGATCAGGCGGGCGTCAATCCGACGCGCTTGCATTCGTCTCCTAGCGCCATGAGACGGCGATCATTGCGTCGACATTCGCAGCGCTATCGGCCTCGACGGTATGTCCCGCCGAGCCACTGGTTTTGTTAAGCATGGCCGCGGAAAACCGCTGCGATGCCGTGACGCCGCTGCCCGTCGCGTCATAGACCTCATCCGCACCATTCCACGTGAACCCTGTGGCAATCGCCGCTCGCGCAAACGCCGTCAGTATTCCACCGCCGGTGAGTGCAACTGGTCCGCTTGCGGATGGCGACTGGCCTATCGTCAAATAGAAGCCGACCGGATCGCTGCCCCTCAGGTGGTAGGCTGCGAAGGCGGCGAATGCGACCGTACTGTATCCATTACCAGTCGAACGGCTTACGCGGATCGTGCCGCTGGCACCACTCGGCCCGCCACTGTCGAGGCGAGGGGTGATCCATGCCGTGAAGTGCGAATTCGATGCGCTGGGTGGCGCCACCTTTCTTGTCGCAGCAACGCCTCCGACTGCTACCGAAGTCGTGAAATTGGTGTCGCTCACGACGTTTGCGCTGGTACCGAAAACCAACACGATGATCTGGCGCGATGGGTGCTCAGCCCCGAACGGCCGATCATTCTGCGTGAAGTTGTTGATCGGGTTCGAACTGTTCGCCGCTGCAGTAAGAAACACCACCTCCGGCAGCCGCCCCCCGATGATCCCCCCAGCGATCATCATGATGTGGCCAGCTCCCGCGTGCCGGCGATAGTGACGGTCAGATCCTCCGCATCGCTCGTGTCATCGACCGTGATGGTGATGCTGTCTCCTGCCTCCACCGCGTTGTCGCTCGAATGGCTCTCGGTGCTCTCGCTGGTCGATGCGCTGTTCGGGCTGCCGCCCAAGGCCGTGCTGTTGATCTTCACTGTCACCGTGGCCGTGCCCGCGCTCGTCAGTGTCGTCACATCGGTGATCGTGAACCCAACCGGACAATTGACGATCACGGGATAATCCTTGTCCTCAGGCGCCGGGATGAGCCATGAGCCGAAGGTGACTTGATCCTTGTCGGCTTTCTGACTGTCCAGATTCTCGATTGAGTCTTGGACGCCCCCGAGATACGCGCTCTTGCGCAGTTCGACGATGAGATCCTGAGCCCATCTCCACAGGGCTTCTACGCTCTTGCCCTGCGGGTTCTTCCAGCGCGGGTCCATCAGCGCTGTCCGGTCCGCACGGCCGTGTAGTGGACACCCTCAGCGCGCCGCCAACTGGCGCCGGCTGCAATCCGCACACGCGCCCGCATGAACCGCGCATCAATCCTCTGCGGGCAGAACCCAGCCTTGTTCATGTTGGTCGCGTTCGTGAACTTCGTGCTCGCTCCCGGCAACGCGCGGCGATAGCCGACCTGGGCCGACACGGCGCCCTGCTGGAAATCCCCCATGGGCCATATCTCTGTCAGCAGCGCCCGGCCGCCTGAGATCGGCTCGAACTCCTTCGTGTCGATCACGGCCTGCCGCGCCGGCCCCGTGAACAGCCCCATGCGGTGCGGAGGATTGGTTTGGAACGCCGCGAGCCGGATGCGCCGGTCGTCGAACACGGCTGAGTCGATGTCGTCCGGGCTGATGTTCGGGTCGTCGAGATCGTCGGTCGGGAACAGGTCTTTGAAGTTATCGACGGTGAAGGGCTCTGCCGGCGAGCTGAACAGGAACTCGACATTTACGTCGTCATGCGTCCAGCGCCCGTCCTGCACCGAGAAGATCAGCAACTCGTTCGGCATCTGCGAGCCGGAGGTCGGGAAGGCCCACACCACGAGCTTGCGCTGCCAGTCGATTCCGCAGCTGATCTTGTGCCGATAGGCATAGTTGAGGTTGCGGGTGAAGTAGTTATCAACCTTGCCATATCCGATCGGCGTCGAGGCCTGGCCGTCGAAGGCATAAAAGCCATCGTCCGCCGCGTAGTAGATCAATCGGCCGAACGCAACTGCAGCGTTCCTGGCGATGCTTCCGCGGGCCTTCTCGACGTAATCCTGGCCAAAATCCCAGATCACCGGAGGGCCGACGTAGATCGCCCGCCTGATGCCGCGCTCCTGAAAGATCGCCGCGTAGTCGAGGCCGATGATCGACATGATCTCGCCCCGCTCCTGGTCGAGCTCCTGGTTGCCGGCCTGCGTGCCGGGATCTGGCGTCCAGTCCGCCGAATCGTTGAAAGCCGACCAGTGGACCGTGAAATCCTTTCCGAGCCACAGGAAGTCACCGACGCGCGCCACGCTGGTGGCCCCTGACGGAGGCGAGCCGCCGAGATCGTCGAAGTCCACAACCGGCTGCACGGTCATGTTGAAGACTTGTGGGGCAACATTGCGCGAGACCGCAATCACGTTGTCGCCGAATTGCGCGAACTGCCACGTCTCGCTGCCGCCGACCGAATAGCCGCCGGAGATCGAGCGATCCTCTGCAACGCGGCTCTCAAGATGGTAAAGCTTCGAGGCATCGCCGAAGAAGATATGCGGCACCGTGGCGCTGTCGTAGAAGGCGTTGGCGCCCTGTACGATCGCCTCGGCCTGAGCCTGGGCGCCGTAGTCCTGCAGTGACGGGAATGGGCCGTACTGGCCTGCAACGGACATGACGCCGCGTGCCTCCGCACCGGGATTGGTGCGGCTAGAGAGATCAGGCCGCCATTCATCGAAGGGAATCGGATCAGGCATCAGCTAGCATCGATCCTCACTAAATTTCCGGCTTGTTGCGGCAGTCTTGTTATTGTGCTGCTCGCTCCTGCGATCCTCTGCAGAGATCCGCGCGCGATCGGCAGGCGGCCCATCGTGCGGGCAATATCGTGCTCAAAAAACTCGTTGTCATTTGCGACCAGACCAACCAGCAGTTGCCTTGCGCCGACGTGGATCGCGCCGCCGAAGAACTGATTCGTGTTCTCGACCAGCGGCGGGTTGATGCCCCAAGCCGTCGTGATCGAGACCGGAAAGAACGTGTTGTCGTTCGCAACGAGCGACGGCAGCAGCCCACGATCGACCCGCGGCGCGAATATCTGGCTCGTGTTGACGAACAGCCCGGCTTCAAGAGTCTGAGCCAGGGCAGGCGAGAAGAACGTGTTCTCGTTTTCGAACAGCGCCGCAGAGAGCTGCAGGTCGAGCGCCGGCGCGAAGAACTGATTGGCGTTCTCGATGCGCGGGGGATCGACCGAGAACGCAACGTCAACGGCGAAGAACTGGTTGGAGTTGGCGACGAGATCGAGCTTTACCTCTATGGTGAGGGTCGCGCCGTGGAACGCATTCTCGTTGACGACGAGCGGGACAGTGAGCTTGCCTTCATCGAGCCCCCACGCCGCGCCCCACGACGTGGCCCACGAGTCACCCCAGGCATTCGTCACGGGGCCGGACCCCATTCGGTGCCTGGCTGCCCGTCGCCCGCAACCTCGGTGTCGTTCACGTACTGGACATTCGCATCAACGGCGCCGGCCTCGGTGAAGGTCAGCTCATCCGTCTTGGCCTTGATGGCGTCCACGTTGTTGTCGATCGTGCCGAGTTGCGTATCAAGATTGGCGGACGCGAGCCCGACTGCCGTGCGGACACCAGATGCATTGAGATCGTTGAAGCCTATGATCCCCGTGCCCTTGGCGAGCACGATATTCGTGCCGGCCGTCAGAAGGCGGGTGGTGACGGACCAAACTGCGTCGAAAGCGCCAGAAGCGAACTTCGCGGCCGTGAGAGCACCGGAGGCGATCTTGCTGTCGGTGATGGCATTGCTCGCGATCTTCGCAGCAGTGATTGCGCCATCAATGAGCACGTTGGCAGAGGCAACCGCCGTGCCATCCCACTGCACCGTATCAACCTGCAGGTTGTCCGATCCAGCCACGAGGCTGTCATAGACGTTCGCCGGGACCACCTGGAACTCACGCCACACCGGCAGCGCGCCGCTCTCGTTCACCGCTACAATGAGCGTGCCGAGCGTGTTCGTGTCGGTGGCCGAAAGGCTGATCTCATACCAGCCATTCTCCTCATGGCTCGCATTTCCGCTGGCCGACTTTTGCGCCCAATTGCCGTCGTTCTTTGCGAGGCGCACATCGGCCTGGCTGATGGTGAGCGATGTGAGCGGTGTAACACCGTCTTCCTCGTCCACGAACGGCCCGAGCTTGATGTTGACCGCAGTGGACTGTCTGAGCAGCGTTGCCATTCTATATCCTCAGTCTGCGGTAGTGCATCATCTTCGGTGCTACTGCGGCACCGCCAGCTTCCTCATACTCGATCTCAAGCTGCGCCTCGGTGCGGGTGCTGTGCTCGAACGCCACTATTCCTATGGTGTAATCGTCATCGTCCGGCGGCGGAGTCGGAAAAATGCCGAAACGGATATCATTGCCGGAAACCCAGCCGGGTCGATCGACGACCTCCTGCACGATGTCGGTGATGCCTATCGGATAAGAGCCCGTTCGAGTTGGCGATATGACCGCTTTCGCGGTCGTCTTTGTTATATTCCTTATCCGCGATGCTGTGGACCAGACCGGGGCGTCGTCCACATCATCGGCATAGACCTCAAGCGTCGTAGGCTTAAACGTCTGCAATATATCGATCGTCAAGGTTGCAGAAGTTATTGTCGCCCCCTGCGGAATTGCAACCGTCTGGAAGCGAAACCCGCCCCAATAATAACGGTTGTCATATGCGCCCGCATATATATAGGTGTTATTTGTGGCAAACCCAATATCGCGCTCCCATGACTCGACATCATCTGCACCCGCGACTATCGCTTCATTTACAGTCGGATCGACCACGACAGGATAGGCGATATCCTCCGACCAGCCGCGCTTGCGCCTCAATCTCCTCCTGCTCGTGGCGCGACCAGTCCACTCGATAGTGAGAATATCGCCGTCGTAGCTGTGCGTCAGCTCAAGCGTCTGCCCTTCGGCGTCGTGCCCCTTCGGCGGCAGCAGCAAGTCCTTGTCGCCCCGCACGCGCCACTTCCAGGTGCGCGGTGCCTCGGGACCGTAGAGCACGACCAGCGCCTCGATGCCCTTGCGAAGCGGGCGGAACGCGACATCTGTTGCGGGTGCGATGCCTTTCCAGCGGACAGCCCCCGCCTCTTGCGTACTGCTGCGCACGTTGATCGGCTTGCCGCCGACCTCGATCAGCTCAATCTCCACCTGCCGACCGGTCTCTGTGGTATAGAGATACGCAGGCCGCTCCGGGTCGATCTTGAGACGGTAGGGCGTCTCGGTGACTTCAAGCAGCTTGCCCGCGAGACGCGGCGTCGTGTCGATGTCCACCAGCCTGCCGTCGCGCATGTAGTGAAGGGGCGCGACAGACGTGCGGATCTTGCGCTTACGCCCGCCGAGATCGAATACCTTGCAGTGTGTGCGGCGCTTTTCGATAATTTCTTTCATGCCGCGACCCTCAGCTTGTCTCGCCTCGGTACGGCTGCAGCAGCGTCAACGTCGATCGGCCAGCCAAGACGGGAGAATACGGCGCGCGGATCAGCGATCACGTCGGCAAGCCAGACCTCTTCCACCTGCAAAAAAGACCGCCGGTCGCGGAGGATCGCCAGCGCACGCTCGATCTCGGCGTCTAGCCGCCCGCTCTCGACCAGCGGCGGTAGCTCGCCGAAGAATGCCAGCAGCGATTGCGCGATCTCATCTGTCGGCCGCCGCATGAAGACGCAGCGATACTCACCGACCGGCAGCCGGATTGCGCCGCCGAACAGGCATTTGACCAGCTTCCCATCAAAGGCTTGGGCGAAATCCGGCCTGCGGTAGTCATAG
>JAANMU010001389.1_pt1 | contig 22194 bp, 21 predicted proteins | sample 7279701 | NCBI WGS metagenome assembly JAANMU01 (sample SAMN14094539, study PRJNA606508) | bioreactor metagenome | isolation source: A lab-scale SPAN reactor treating ammonium-rich wastewater day 57 | place: Ireland: Galway | collected 2017-03-13 | reverse complement strand
GGTTGAGTAATTCGTTGTTGTTCATCGGAGGTCACCTTTCTACTCCGATGGTAGCACATCCTTTCTGCTTTTCCCGTTAATTACGGGAGAGCCCATTTTTATTTGTCTCATAGTCTTATAGTCTGATAGTCTGATAGTCTGATAGTCTCATAGTCTTATAGTCTCGTAGTCTCGTAGTTTGGTAAGTGTTTTATGACGAGTGACCATCCGACTATCCGACTAGCGACTATCAGACTATCCGACTAACGACTATCCGACTAACGACTATCCGACTAGCGACTATCAGACTATCAAACTATTTCTTCCTCTTCCCATTGTCCTCTTCCACGCGCGCGAAGATCATGCGTCCCGCCGCGGTTTGCAGGACCTTGGTCACGACCACTTCCTTGTATTCGCCGATGTAATCCTTGCCGTTCTCCACCACGACCATGGTGCCGTCGTCCATGTAGCCCACGCCCTGACCGTATTCCTTGCCTTCCTGGAAGATGTTGATGGTCATGCGCTCGCCGGGTAACACAACCGACTTGACCGCGTTCGCCAGTTCGTTGATGTTCAGGATCGTCACGCCCTGTAATTCGGCGATGCGGTTCAGGTTGAAATCGTTGGTGAGGATCGGACATTTCAACTGCCGCGCCAGCACCACCAGTTTATCGTCCACTTCGCGCACGCCCTCCGCGTTGATGTCGCTGATGCGGACGAGGATGCTGGGGATCTTTTGCAGTTCGGCAAGCACCTCCATGCCGCGGCGTCCGCGTTGGCGGCGCAAGCCGTCGGGGGAGTCGGCAATATATTGGAGTTCGTTCAGCACAAAGCGGGGGATGAGAAGCGTGCCGGGCAGGAATCCCGTTTTGGCGATGTCGGCGACGCGCCCGTCAATGATCACGCTCGTATCCAGTAAGATGGTGCGGTTGAGATTCGTCCACGAGGAGGAGGAGCCTCCCTCGCCCCCGCGTCCGCTCAATGCGCTCACCAGCCCCAACAGGTCGCCCTGCCGCATCACGAACAGCGAGACGCCGAGATACGCGAAAGCCGCCACGCCGACGAAAGGCAGGATTTCCCCAAACGGAGAAGGGAGCAGGGAAAGCGGAAACGCCAGCAGGGCGGCGGTGAGCAGACCCACGATCAACCCGACCAGCCCCGCGAAAAGGGTCTCCGCCGAAAGATGACCAAGCATCCTGCGGATGGCGCGCGCCGGGCGCGTCGTGAAATAAGGGATCAGGATGAACCCGGACAACCCTCCCAGCAGCGCAAAGACGGTCTGGTATAGAAAGACCTCAGCCGTATCCGAGGAATGGAAGAAATCTGCAACTGCTTCCCCAAACGAAAACCCGGCGGCGCTGAAAACGAATAAACCTATGAAGCGGACGATAAATTCGACGATGCGAAAAGAATAACTGCTCTTGTTCATGGATAACTCCTTTTTGTAACGTGCGAAATAAAGAATAATGTCCGTATGATAGCATGTCTGAAAAGACTAGTCAATTGCTTATAAAATCCTCACATACTCTTGTTATAATCCCCGAAACCTCCCACCCTCAGAGATACGCCCGCTTCGATCCCCATCCGGGGCTGGCGCGGGACGAAGGGACCGATTCCACGCCCATGCCTTTTACCGACCTCCTCAACCGCCCCCTGCGCGACCTGCGCATCTCCGTCACCGACAGGTGCAACTTCCGCTGCGTGTATTGCATGCCGAAGGAGATCTTCGGCTCCGATTACCATTATCTCCCGCACGACCAGGTGTTGACCTTCGAAGAGATCGCGCGGCTGGCGCGTATGTTCGCCGCGCACGGCGTAAAAAAGATCCGCCTGACCGGCGGCGAACCGCTCGTCCGCAAGGACCTGCCGCTGCTGGTTTCCATGCTGTCGCAGATCCCGGACATTGACCTGACCATGACCACCAACGGGTCGCTCCTCCCGCGCTACGCGCAGGCGTTGAAGGATGCCGGCCTCAAGCGAATTTCGGTCAGTTTGGACTCGCTCGATAACGACGTGTTCAAAGCCATGAACGACGTGGACTTCCCCGTGGAAAAGGTTCTGGAGGGAATGGAAGCAGCCCAAAAGGTCGGGTTGGAGCCGATCAAGGTCAATATGGTGGTCAAGCGCGGGATGAACGAATCCAGCATCCTGCCGATGGCGCGCTTCTTCCGCGAAAAGGGATACATCCTGCGCTTCATCGAATACATGGACGTGGGTCACACGAACGGCTGGCGCATGGACGACGTGATCTCGGCGAAGGAGATCGTGGAGATCATCAACGCCGAGATGCCGCTCGAACCGCTCGACCCCAATTACAAGGGCGAGGTGGCGGAACGCTGGCGTTACAAGGACGGCAAAGGCGAGATCGGCGTCATCGCCTCCGTGACTCAGCCCTTCTGCCGCGACTGCAATCGCGCCAGGTTATCCGCCGAAGGGAAACTCTACACCTGCCTGTTCGCCATCAAGGGACACGACCTCAAGAGCCTGCTCAGAGGCGGCGCGACCGACGAGGAGGTTTCACAATTCATTGAGCGCGTCTGGGGCAGGCGCAGTGACCGCTATTCCGAACTCCGCTCGGAGAATACGGTTGACCTTCCTAAAGTGGAAATGTCACATATCGGGGGATAGGTTGATCGAACCCTCGCAACTTTATCTGTTCATGGGCGCCGCGCTGGTGCTGTTGCTGGTGCCGGGTCCGGCGGTGTTGTATATCACGGCGCGCAGCGCCAGCCAGGGACGCATGGCGGGGCTCGTTTCGGTATTTGCAATCGAAACCGCAAACTTTCTCCAGGCGGTCGCCGCGGCGCTGGGGCTTTCCGCCATCCTGTTATCGTCTGCGCTGGCGTTCGATGTGGTGAAGTATCTCGGCGCGGCATATCTCGTTTATCTTGGCATCCGCAAACTGCTGGCATCGGATGGCGGAGAAGTGGAGGGAGTCATCAGGCGGGAAAGTCTCTCGCGCATTTACTGGCAGGGATTCGCCGTCAACATTCTCAACCCGAAGACCGCGTTGTTCTTCTTTGCCTTCCTGCCGCAGTTCGTTGACCCGGCAAAGGGGAACGTCGTCGGTCAAAATCTGTTACTGGGCGCGGTATTTGTCGGCATGGCGATCGTTACAGACAGTATGTACGCGTTACTGGCAAGTTCCATTGCGGGCAGGTTTTCGGGAAACCACCGCTTTCAAAAGGGAGGACGTTATTTTGCGGGGCTGGTATATATCGGTTTGGGGATCACCACCGCACTGACGGGGGCGAAGAAGTAGACAAATATACTCCAATTGAGATGTGACAAATGACACGTGAAATGAGAGGCGGGATTGATATATCATTTCTTTTGGAGTGAGGTATCTCACGATCCTTAACGGTAACAAGTTCGATTTGAAGTATTACACGGTGGTCAATAATAGATTGAACGGCGGCTGTTTTCTTTTCAAAAAGGAATGTAAAAATGAACGCTCGAAAAACGCTGGTGGCTGCTTTGGTAGGAAGTGTGCTTTTCATGAGCGCTTGCGGCAGTACTTTAATCACTTCCACGCCCGTTGTACATTCATCCACTTCCATTCCTTCCCCCACTTCTCCTCCTCCGTCAAAAACGCCCATTCCAGCAACGCCCACAGTGGCTTCGATTGATGGGCGCAAGTACATCAATTTGAAGATCGGCAATCAGTGGCAATACCATTTGGAAATATCCCAGGGTTCCCGCGTTATTTTTGATCCTTTCTTTATCGAACCGGAAGGGATCCTTGGCACAAGCGCGACGCATGGGTCGGGCAGTTTGAAGTACACAGAGCGCGACTTTTCAATGGAAGTTATCGAGATGCTTTCCGAAACAGAAGCAAAGGTGAAAATCCCGGACGGAAGCGCCATTCCCTGGATACCTCTGGATACACAGGAAACCAGGCTGGTCATGGTCGAAAAAGATAACGGCGATCTGTCTTTTGAAATTCAGATTGTACCGAAAGGTGTGGACGATTGGTTGATCGGTCAATTCCTGGCTGTGATCCCGGCAGGCACCGATGCGAGCAGTCTGACGGTCTTACAAACGCCAGCAGGCGAGTTTTCAACTCTGCATCTTGTCATACCTCATTCGGAAGTAACGAATTATTCGCCCGCTTACACCCAAGAGACCTGGCTGGCTGAAGGTATAGGATTGGTAAAGTCAATCGCCCGTAACGGAAACAACGACTTGATTTATACGCTGGAATTAACCAGTTATGAGATCAAGTAGAAGGCGCAAGTTTCGCAATTCAACCTTCATTTGAACGATTTGAGGAATGTTTATGAATATTTCGGGGGGATTGCCGCACTGCCAAGCTGGCTGGCGCATGAACGACTTCAATACAAACGTCCAATGAGGAGAAAAGGGCATCAAATCACGATGACCGTCATCAAGTACAAAGTTGGGTATATAGCTTGTCCCGTGTGCCATAATAAACTCAAAGCTGAGCTACCTCGCATTGCACCCGTTACGGTAATCTGCGGTCATTGCGGAGAAATTATTCATACATCCCTGCCACAATGGGCAAAGTTGACCATCTGGCAGAAGATCAAGGTTACTCTTGGCGAGCTCTTTATTCCGAGGAGCCATGGGGAGATGGGTTGTTTTTTGGGTTGCCTTACCTGGTTTCTTGCTCCTCTTTGCGTTATCGTACCTGTCATGACGCTGGGATTGTTCATCCCTCCTTTGAAACCGCTCCTCTCGGCAGAAAATGAGAATCCCATTTGGGCGATTCTTTTCATCCTCATACCGTGGCTTTTCGTCCCTGGCTTTCGTATCGGGATGCTCGTGCGCAAGGCGCGCGAGTCCAACCGACTCTCGCCCCCCATGTGGCGAGCGTGATTTTCCAGCTGCATCTTCACTGAATGCGCCGTGCATACAAACTCATTCCAGAGAGCGTCTTATGGATGGACGTGCGGTCACGGTTGATGAAATCGGGGACAACCAGGCGCCAGATAACGGCAACTCGTCCCGCCCTCGCGCGGGACATTTTCTTTCCATCCCTCATCTCTGCTATAATCCTCTCCATGAACCTCAAGACCCAACTCAACGACTCCATGAAGGACGCCATGAAGAGCGGCGACGAGGTACGCAAACGCACGGTGCGGATGGCGCTCGCCGCGGTCAAACAGGCGGAGGTGGATAAACGCATCGAACTCGACGACATGGCGGTGATCGGACTCATCCAAAAGGAGGTCAAAAACCGCCGCGAAGCCATCGAGGAGGCGAAGAAGGCGAACCGCGCCGACCTGATCGCCGACAACGAAGCCGAGATCAAAGTGCTGGAAGCCTTCCTGCCCAAAGCCATGCCCGAGGAGGAATTGCGCGGGATCGTCAGCGCCGCCATCGCGGAGACCGGCGCCGCCTCGCCCGCCGACATGGGCAGGGTGATGAAGATCGTCATGGCAAAAGTCGCGGGCCGCGCCCCCAACGACAGGATCAGCGCGACCGTGCGGGAACTTCTTCAAAAATAGGATGGCTATCGTACCCGCGCGTCGCCGCCAGACGCCGCCGCGCATCCGCGTGCTTCAGATCATATTGCTCATCCTCGTGAGCGTCATTTCCTACGGGGCATTGGTCCTGCCGTCCCTGACGGGACCCGCGGCGATCTCCCTGCAGGCGGGGGACGTTTCGCCCAGCGATTTCCAGGCGCCGCAAGACATCGAATACATCAGCGAAGTGAGGACGGAGGAGGCGCGCCTCGCGGCGGAAAACGCGGTCGCGCCCGTTTACGCCCCGCCCGATCCAGCCATCGCGCGCAAACAGATCGAACGCCTGCGCGCCGCGCTGCAATACATCACCCTCGTGCGCGGGGATGAGAACGCCGCGCCCGAACAAAAAACCTCCGACATCGCCTCCCTCAGCGACGTTACGCTCAAACCGCAAACCATCGAACAGATCCTCGCGCTGACCCCCGCGCGCTGGGATTCGATCCAGCAGGAGTCGTTGAACGTGCTGGAACAGGTCATGCGCCGCTCCATTCGGGACACCGAACTTGATTCCGTCCGAAGGACCCTTCCCTCGCTGGTCAGTCTCGCGCTCAACGAGGAACAATCCGCCATCGTCGTGGAACTGGTCTCGGCGTTCGTGACAGCCAACAGCGTGTATTCCGCCGATTTGACGGAATCAGCCCGTCAGTCCGCGCGTGACGCGGTGGAGCCGGTCGTCCAGAGATACAAGGCGGGCGAGATCATCGTCCTGCGCGGGCAGATCATCCGCCCCGCGCAACTGGAGGCGCTGCAAAAACTGGGTTTGATCGGACGGACCAGTCCCTGGCAGGAATACGCCGGCGCGGGCGCGCTGGTGTTGATGCTGACGGCTTTGAGCGGGTTGTATTTTTCGCGGCGGCGGTTGAACTTCCTGTTCGACGCGCGCAGTTTGGTGATCGTCGCGCTGGTCTTTCTCGTGTTCGTGATGGGCGCGCGCGTCATCATCCCCGATCGCACCGTATTGCCGTATGCCTACCCGTTGTCCGCCGCCGGTTTGTTGATCGCGACGCTGTTCGGGCTGGAGGCGGGGATCATCTTTTCGATCCTGATCTCCCTGCTCGTCCCTTATGGAATGCCCAACGCGTTCGACCTGACGCCCTACTTTTTGCTTTCATCGCTGGCGGGCGTGCTCGTCCTGGGGTCGGCGCGGCGCGTGTGGACGTTCTTCCGCGCCGGCATGGGGGTCGCCGTCGCGGGGATCGTCGTGCTGGCGGCATTCCGCCTGCCCTTCACTTCGATGGACGGCGTCGCCATGCTCCAACTCACGGGCGCGGCGATCTTCAGCGGGCTGGCTTCCTCGAGCATCGCGTTGTTGCTGCAATATTTCCTCGCGCAAACGCTTGGTCTCACCACTGCGCTGCAACTCATCGAGATCTCGCGCCCCGATTTTCCGTTATTGCAATTCTTTTTACGCAACGCGCCCGGCACCTACCAGCACAGTTTACAGGTGGCGAACCTTGCCGAACAAGCCGCGGAGTTGATCGGCGCGGACGCCCTGCTCACGCGCGTCGGCGCGTTGTTCCACGACGTGGGCAAGGCGCTCAACCCTTCCTTCTTCATCGAGAACCAGGCGGCGGAGGGGATCAACCCGCACGACGATCTCGACCCTGAAGAAAGCGCGGCAGTCATCATCGCGCACGTGCCAGATGGGGTAACGCTGGCGCACAAACACCGCCTGCCGCGCCGCATTGACGATTTCATCCTCGAACATCACGGCACCATGGTCACGCGTTACCAGCACAACCTGGCTGTGCAAGCCGCGGGCGGCGACGCCTCCAAAGTGGACATTGAAAAGTTCCGTTACCCGGGTCCGCGCCCGCGCTCGCGCGAAACGGCTCTGCTCATGCTTGCCGATGGCGTCGAGGCGCGCTCGCGCGCTGAACGCCCACAGGATGAGGAAGCGATTCGCAAACTCGTGCGCTCCACGATAGAAGCCGCGCAGAAACAAGGTCAACTCGACGATACTCAATTGACCCTCAAGGATCTCGGCATCATCACCGAGGCGTTCGTCACGATCCTGAAAGGCACGCATCACCCGCGCATCGCCTACCCCAAGGAGGTGACAGCCGGTGAGGATGTCGTGACGGCGCCGCGCAAGACATGATCCACATCGAATCGAAAACGCCGTTTCCCAGGGAACTTCTCGAACGCGCCGCGAGAGCCGCGCTCGAACATCAATCCGAATCTTTGGCTTCGGATCTGACCATCGTATTGACCGACGACGCGAAGATCCGCGAACTGAATCGGGACTACCTGGGAATCGACGCGCCGACCGACGTGCTTTCGTTCCCCGCCTCCGAATCGGACGGGTCGGAATTCGACCCGGAAACCGGCGCGCATTACCTCGGCGATATCCTCATTTCGATCCCTTACGCTGCAAAAAGCGCAAAGCAGGCTGGTCATCCGCTCGAGGCGGAAGCGCAGTTGCTCGTTGTGCATGGCGTCCTGCACCTGCTCGGTCACGACCACGCCAAACCAAAGGAAAAAGCGAAGATGTGGAAGGCGCAGGCGGAGATCCTGGAATCGCTTGGGCTGGGCGATATAAAGATCCGCGAGGAATGAATACGCGCGGTACGAAATACGGAGCGAGTGGTGCGTGTTGCGTGCTGCGTAATTTGTAAATATGACGCTCAAAGAATTCATCTACTCCCGCATCGCCGCGTTCGGTCATGCCTTTCGCGGCTGGTGGTATGTCCTCCAGACCCAGCACAACGCGTGGATCCATGCCGTCGCCGCCGTCGTTGTATTCGTTGCCGCGTTGTGGCTGGGGTTGCCCGCGCGTGATTGGGCGGTGCTGATCCTGACCGTTACGATGGTCTTCGCGGCGGAATTCGTCAATACCGCCATCGAAGCGGTCGTGGATTTGGCAAGCCCGGTGCATCATCCGCTGGCGAAGGTTGGCAAGGACGTGGGCGCGGCGGCGGTGCTGATCGCGGCGCTGGCAGCGGTGTTGATCGGTTTGTTGATCCTCGGTCCGCCTTTGTGGGCGCGGCTTTCGTCACTGATCACCGTTCACTGATCACTGATTACTGTTCACTGATCACTGATCACTGGTCACTGATTACTGTTCACTGGTCACTGATCACTGGTCATTGAGCGTTGGAAATTGGAGAATTAGAGAATTAGAGAATTGGAGAATTAGAGAATTGGAGAATGGAGAATTTCATGGCGCTATCTTTTCAATTCGGAACGGTCGGTTCACCCATCGGAACGCCAAAGAAACCGGGCGGATCGGTGGGAGCCATCGAGTTCAGCAAATCCATCGGGTTGACCGCGTTGGAGTTGGGTTGGGTGCAATCCGTCCGCGTGACGGAGGCGACGTGCGCGGCGATCAAGGCAAAGGCGGCGGAGCAGGGAGTCTCGTTGAGCGTCCACGCGCCGTATTTCATCAATTTGAACGCGGACGAGGAGGAGTGGCCCAAATCGCGTAAACGTCTTATGGACGCGGCGCATTACGGCAATCTCGCCGGTGCGACGGACATCATCTTCCATCCCGGTTCGTATTTCCTACGTCCGCCTGCGGAGGTATTGAAGGTTGCCATCCCGCGCTTGAAGGGTTGCGTGAGGGAATTACGCAAGGCGAAAAACCCGGTCATCCTGCGCCCGGAGACGATGGGCAAGTCCGCGATGCTGGGTTCGCTGGAGGATACACTGGAGATGAGCAAAGCCATCGAGGGCGTCCAGCCGTGCCTCGATTTCGCGCACCTGCACGCGCGTCCCGGCGATGGGACGATGAATTCGGTCAGGGAGTGGACGAGGCTGCTCGAAGCGTATCAGGCGTCGTTGGGAAGGGAGGCGTTGAAGAGTCTGCACATCCATCTTTCGGGAATCGAGTACGGTCCCAAGGGCGAGAAGAATCACCTGGCGTTGAAGGAATCCGATTTGAAGTTGAACGCGTTGTTCGAAGCGTTGAGGGATTACGGCTGCGCGGGGCGCATCCTGTGCGAAAGCCCGATCATGGAGGAGGACGCGCTGTTCCTGAAGGAGGCGTGGAGGAAGGCGAGCGGGGCAAGGAAATAACTCACTTTTCAACCGCCAGCCTGAGCGCGCAAAGCGCCAATGTCAACGTGATGGGGGCAAGGATGAAGTTCTCGGCGGAAACGCCCGAGGCAAGATTGCCCAATGTGTTCAACAACAGAAATGCGAAAACGATCCAGACAAGGATATGCACCGCCCCGGCGAATTTGCCCGCTTTGACATATCCCGTTTTTGCGGCAATGATCCAGCCAAAGAACAGGGTCACAACAATGGCAATGATCTCCAGAGCGACAAGATTGTCTGCATTGGCTTGTCCGCCCCAGATCATATCGGCAGGGAGGATTTTCAAAAGCACGAGAATATGAAAGACCAGCAATAATCCCAGGGAGGCAAGGAGAATGTCCCCCGCGAGTTTGGCGGTGATAAGTTTCTTCATGGAACGATTCCGAGGATGGGGTTTTGTTGATTATAACGCCGGAAAGCCGCGTCCCAAATTGACGCGGCTTTCCGGCACAGGCTGCATAAATAAAGCATCGTTTCCTTTGAGGTATAATCTTCATCGCGCCCCGGTAGTTCAATGGACAGAACAAGGCACTCCTAAGGCTTAGATGTAGGTTCGATTCCTACCCGGGGCATATATACGGGGGCGTATATGTCAGGTTTCTAATAAATCTTTCAGGCAAAACTCTTGTATTTTCCGGGAGGTTGTAGTAATATACAGCCGATGACTGCTAGGGTGCCCCCCTCACTCTGGCAGTTATCATTTAACGAACCGACCTCGATGGGACCTGTCGCACAAAATCGCGCGGCGCAGGTCAAATCCATCGAGGTTTTGTTTTGCGCGCTCTGCAAAAAAAACGTTACCGAACCGACATCCTTCGAACTCTCCTGCTATAATCCCGTTCATGTCTTCGATTCGTCGGACGCTTGCCAGGTTTTGGACCCGCGACAGCAGCATCCTGCTCGGCGGGTTTTTCGTTACCATCTTCCTCATCGTGTACATCTGGTGGCCCCTGGCGGAGGAGGTTCTTTCCTACGTGAATTGGAACGGCGCGTGGTGGCGGACCATGGACTGGCTCCTGTTGGGCATCTTCGCCTTCATGTCCGTTACGATCATCGCGCGCGCAAACCTCAAAACGGATCTGCTGATCGTCTTCGTCGGCGTCTTCGGCGGGCTTGCCATCGAATCGTGGGGGACGCAAACCAACCTGTGGCACTATTACACCAGCGAGCGCCCGCCGCTCTGGATTATCCCTGCCTGGCCCATCGCAAGTCTATCCATTGATCGCATCACAAGATTCCTGAATTGGATCATAGATCAATTGGACAGAAGGGTGACACTCAATTTCCACTTTCCACTATCCACTCTCTACTGGCTCACCTTCGCCTCCTTCCTGACCCTCATGCTGGTCTTCGTTTCCCCGACCTTCGACAAGTCCTTTACATGGTTCGCCCTAATTCTCTGCATTCTCTTAATTCTCACCCCAACGGATCGTCGTTTTGCCCTTCTCACCTTTTTTGCCGGTTCGGGCTTGGGCTATTTCCTTGAGTTGTGGGGGACGACCCGTCAATGCTGGACGTATTACACTTATCAAACGCCGCCCCTGTTCGCGGTGCTGGCGCACGGGATGGCGGCGGTCGCGTTCTGGAGGGCGGGGTTGTTGATGAGGATGGTGATAGGGAAGGTGAAGCAGGTATCAGTGAACAGTTATCAGTGAGCAGTGGACAATCCCAAAGGGACGACAGGATTATGGAAAAGGGGGGACGAGTGAATAACCTCGAAGGCGACATATTGAGCCTGCCGAAATGGGTGTCATAAAGGTTTGGACGCAGGAAAAAATCCCGGTAAACAGAATCAACCACGGGCAGGGAGCGAGGCGGACTCCCTTGACATGGGGGGAAATCGTCGTAGAATGTGACTTCGTGGTCACATGACCAGGAGGTCACATTGCATGCCCAAACAAACCTTTCTCAATCTTCCCGAGGAGAAGCGCAAGATCATCATTGACGCGGCAATCGAGGAGTTCGCCGAGCATGGACTGGAGAACGCCTCCACGAACCGCATCGTGGCGAGCAGCGGCATCTCGAAGGGAAGTTTCTACCAGTATTTCGAGGATAAACAGGACGTTTTCATGTATTTGCTCACTATGCTCGAGCGCGAAAAGATGGAATACTTCAAGGGCAAACATCCGCCGAGCGCGAACATGGATACGTTCCAATACTTTCGCTGGATGATCAAGACCGGCATGGAGTTCAACACGTCACACCCGTTGTTGACGCAAGCCATCAGTCGCGTGATGTTCAGCGAGGGCATGTACTATGGAAGGAACTTTGCCAGCGTCCGGGAAAGGACCGCGCGGGGATTGCGCGCGATGATCGAGCAAGCCATCGCACGCGGCGAGGTAGACCCGAGCGTGGACGTGGACCTGGCGGTGATGATCATGGAGACCTGGACGAATGCCATCAGCGCCTACGTCATCAACGAAGGTATGAAACAAAAAGACATCATGAAATGGGTGCGCTCCGCGAAGGTTCAGGAACGGATCGACAAAATGTTGTATGTGATGGAATACGGTTTGCGCAAAACAGAATCACAATTCGAAGCGAGCGTTTAGAAAGGACGACACCATGAATTTATTTCTACGCATAGCATGGCGGAACGTATGGCGTCAACGCCGCAGGACGCTCCTGATCGCGGGCGCCATGGGCGCCATGATGGCGCTGCTGGTGTTCTATGACGGTCTGATCGGCGGTTTCGAGCAGGCGATCTACGGCAACGCCATTCAACTGTTGGGAGGCAACATCCAGGTACATGCGCCCGGCTATGGCGATACTTTGGGAAGCAAACCGTTGCTTCCGCTGACCGACCCGGATGTGGTAGTGCAGGCAGCGGAGTCGCGACTCGAGGTGGTCGCCGCGTCGAAGCGCATCGTCACCGGCGGGTTGGTGACCAACCGTGAAGGCGCGTTCGCAGTCTCGATCATCGGCATCGAAACGGAGAAGGAAGCGGATATCACACCGGTGGCGGAGAACATCACAAAGGGACGCTACCTCAATCCCGACGATGGCGACCTGATCGTGATCGGTCAGGGACTCGCCACCGCCATGGGCATTGACGTGGGCGACCGCATCACGATGGTGGGCAATTCCAGGAATGGACAGAACCGCCAGCGCACGATGACCGTTGTCGGCATTTACGGTGTGGGCGTGCCTTCCGTCGAGAAAGCCATGATCTACATGTCGCTTGCCGAGGCGCAGAGCCTGTTCGGGTTGAATGGTCAGGTGACGGAGATCGTCGTCTCGCTGAAGCAGATCGGGCAGGAAGCGGCTGTGATCAACGCCATCAACGGGTCGGTGTCGGGCTATGAAGTGGAGACCTGGGAGAGTTCATTTCCGGAACTCAAACAGACCATGGATATGAAGACCGGCGTGATGAGTTACATGGGCGTATTCATGCTGAGCATCGCCGCGATCGGCATTCTCAACCTGTTGATGATGGCGGTCTTCGAGCGGACGCGCGAGATCGGCATCGTCGGCGCGCTGGGGTTGAAACCGCGTGAGATCACCGTCCTGTTCCTCCTGGAAGGGACATTGATCGGCGTGATGGGCGCAGTGATCGGTGCCGTTCTGGGCACCACCGTCAACGGCATCTTCAGCGTTGTGGGATTGGACTACAGCCAGTTCGCCAACCTGACCGAGTACACCGCCCTGATCAGCGGCAGCATCTACACCCAGCTTGTGCCGCTCAAGGTGCTTCAACACGCGATCACGGTTGCCGTCATTGCGACGCTTGCGGCGGTCTTTCCTGCCATCCAGGCTTCGCAGCGCGAACCGGCGGAGGCGTTGCATTACGTGTGATAAAAACCTGACAGGTTTCCGCAGAGCCTCTCCCAAAAGGGTTCTGTAGTTTACGAAGGTGACTGTTCGTCAGACCTCCCGATAAAACCTGTCAGGTTTGGAGAAATAACATGCTGAATTATTTCAAACTGGCTTATCGAAACCTGGGCAGGCATCGCCGCCGCTCGCTCCTTTCGGGGCTGGCGCTGGCAATGGGGACCGCCCTGTTGATGTTCATCGCCGCTTTTTTTCAAGGCGAGATGCGCAGCGCCATGGAATCCACACTGCGCCTCAGCAGCGGACACCTGCAAGTGCGCGACGCGGATTACGACCCCGATAAACTCAGCGTCGCCTGGGAATATCTGATCGAGAACCCGGAACAGATCGCGGCGCAGATCGAAGCGCTGGATCAGGTGGATGCGGCGACGCCGCGCTTGTTCGCCAGCGGAATCATCTCGGTGCAGGACGATTCCATCGGCGTCCAGATCATGGGCATAGACCCGGCTTCGAAGGCAAACGATCCGTACCGTCGCCTCGTCTCGGGTGAGTTTCTCACGGCGGACGACCGCGAAGGCATCCTGATCGGTTATCCGCTCGCGCAAAACCTGGCGCTCAACGTCGGGGACCGGATCAACCTGCTGGTCAACACGGCTGACGGCACGGTGGATGAGCAATTGTTCACGGTGCGCGGCATCTACACGACCGGCACCACGGCTTATGATAAGGGCATCGTTTTCCTTCCGCTCGCCAAGGCGCAGGCTTTTTCGGGCGCCGGGGATCACGCCAGCATGATCTTCGTCCTGCTGAAGGACCGCGAGCAGGCTGAGTTCGTGGCGGAGGCGATTCCCAGCCAGAGTTTCCAGGTGGAGACGTGGCGGGAGTTGAACGCGCTGCTTGTGCTGGTCAACGACTTCTCGAACGCCTATCTCACGGTCATCAACCTGATCATTCTGGGCGTGACGATCACTGTCATCGTCAACACGCTGCTCATGTCCGTTTTCGAGCGTACGCGCGAGATCGGCATTCTTTCCGCCATCGGCATGAAAGGCAGGCAGATCATCGCCATGTTCCTGGCAGAGGCAAGCCTGCTGGCTTTGGGCGGCGTCACAGCCGGTTCGCTGGCGGGTTGGGCGCTCTCCGCCTACTTTGGAAAGGTCGGCATCTACTTTGGAGACCTCGGCTTGAGCGCCGACATGCTCCTCGAGGACCGCATCTATACCTACCTGACGCTTGAATCAGCCATCAACCTGATCGTCACCGCCTTCGTCTTTACCCTGATCGCTTCGCTCTACCCGGCGCGATTGGCTTCCCGCATGGAACCCGTCGAAGCATTACACAGCGCACAATAAAGGCGCGTAAGAGAACGCGCCCTACGCAATACGCGTAGCGGACGTTCTCTTACGTCCGCACTAAGGAGATACAAAAATGGAAGTCGCAAAATTAACAGATGTCACCCGCATCTACAAGATCGGTGAAGTGGAAACCCGCGCCCTGAACGGTGTCAGCCTGGCAATCGAAAGCGGAGAGTTCACCTCGCTCGTCGGGCCGTCAGGCTCCGGCAAGACCACCCTCCTGCAGCTCATCGGCTGTCTCGACCAGCCCACCTCCGGCAAGGTAATCATCGCAGGCAAGGATGCCACCAATCTGAATCGCAACCAACGCGCTGATTTGCGAAAAGGCACCATTGGATTCGTGTTCCAATTCTTTGCCCTCATCCCCACACTGACCGCGTACGAAAACGTCGAGATGCCGCTTCTGCTCAACGGGTTGACAGCCGCACAACGCAAACAACGCGTCATGGATTTGCTCTCCGCTGTCGGCATGACCGACCGCGCGAACAACCGCCCCGATCAACTCTCCGGCGGACAACAGCAGCGCGTCGCGGTCGCCCGAGCGCTTGCCACTGACCCCAAACTGATCCTCGCCGACGAACCCACCGCCAACCTCGATACCGAGAACGGCGAGCAGGTCATGGAGATCATGAAGAAACTCAACAAGGAGACCGGCGCCACCTTCGTCTTTGCCACGCACGATCCGCGCGTCATCAAGTACGCCAACCGGGTCGTTACCTTGCAGGACGGTTTGATCGTCAAGGACGGCAAGGTCAACGGAAAGTCATAGAGTGAGAATGAAGAAATTAAACTTCCATCGCGCTGAGCGGAGCCGTAGGCGCAGTCGAAGCGCGTTACTCATAATATCAATAACAACTCTGGCATTGATCCTCTCCGCCTGCGGCTCCTCTTCCACGCCGACGCCCATTCCAACGATCGTCGTCGAAAGCGGCAACAGCCACCCGGTCCAGCCTGCCGCGCCGGTTTCGAGCGGAGGAAGCGTCGTCGCTTCGGCGGTCGTCGTCCCCGCGCAGGAGGCGCATCTGGCTTTCGTCGCAGGCGGGAACGTTGCGAAGGTCAATGCGGAGGTCGGCGACCGCGTAACGGCGGGGTATATCCTGGTAGAACTGGATAACGCTCTCGCCCAATTGGAGGTCGAGCGGGCAAAGCGCGCCCTGCGCGAACTGACCTCGCCCGCCACGATCGCCGCCGCCGAGGAGGCGCTCGCCTCCGCGCAAAAAGACCTGGACGACGCGCAGAAAAAAGTGGTCGCCCTGTCCCTCCCGCGCGCCTCCGACGCCTTGATTGATAACGCCGAAGCCGAGATCACCCTTGCCGAACAACAACTGGCGATCGCCTCGGACACCTACAGGCAGTTTGCCCGGCTTTCCGATGGCGACCCCAGAAAGGCGAAGGCGCTCGTCGCCATGACCAACGCCCAATTGAACCTGAACACGCTCCGGGCAAAATACAACTGGCTGACGGGCAAACCCTCCGAAACGGACGTTGCCATCACGCAGGCAAAACTGAGCGCCGCGCAAGCCGCAGTCCAGGAAGCGGAATGGTATCTCGACGCCCTCAAGGGAGAACAGGTCCCGCCGGATGCTTCGGGTATGAGACTGGCGCAAGTGCAGCAGGCAAGGGACGACCTGACCGCCGCGCAGGAACGACTCGATCAAACCCGTTTGATCTCGCCCATCTCCGGGGTGGTGGCGCAGGTCAATGTGATCGCGGGCGAATACGCCACGCCGGGCAGGATCCTGGTCGTCGCGCTCGATACGAACCAATTGCTGGTCAAGACCACAGACTTGAGCGAACGCGACGTGACAAAAGTAAAGACCGGCGCTCCCGCAAGCATCCTCATCAAAGCCTTGAACCGGGAATTCGAGGGGGAGGTCCTCAATATTTCGCCGCTGGCAAACACCCTCGGCGGGGATGTCGTTTACGAAGTCACGCTTACATTCAGTGAGCAACCGGCCGGCGCGCTGGCTGGGATGAGCGCGGAGGTGACGATTGGGGAATAGGCAGGGGGTAGTTGGGAGTCGTCAGTCGTTAGTCGGTGGTCGTTGGTCAGTAGTCGGTGGTCGGTAGTCGTTGGTCGTCAGTCGGTAGTCGTTGGTCGTTAGTCGGTGGTCGGTAGTCGGTGGTCGTTGGTCGGTAGTCGGTAGTCGTTGGTCGTTGGTCGGTAGTCGGTAGTGGACAGGACGCGGATGGTTTACACCCTTTCGGGTATTGTATAATCGCCGCGTCCTTGTTTTAACGCACCGTCCCGAAGGTTTATCCCTCCACAAGGTTTCCCTCAAAAAAACCTTCGGGACGTTTTTAACAAACTGGAGAACTCACTCATGTCCCTCCCTACAAAGATCACCGTCATCGGCGCGGGTTCAGCCTCGTTCGGCGAGAACACCTTATCCGCCATCATGCGTTCGAAGAAACTCAAAGGCTCCACGCTTGCATTGGTGGACAGAAACGCTCAAAGCCTGGATATCGTCCATCGCCTGGCGAGCAGGCTCAATCGTGAGTGGGAGGCGGGGTTCGTCGTCACCGCGCACAGGGATCATCGCGACGCGCTGCCCGACAGTCAATTCGTCGTCAACGCCATCGAAGTCGGCGCGCGAGAAAATTTGTGGCAACGTGATTTCGAGATCCCGTTGAAGTACGGCGTCCGCCAGCCGTATGCTGAAAACGGCGGACCCGGCGGCTTCGCCCACGCGGCGCGCAACATCGGTCCCATCCTGCAAATTGCGCGCGACATGGAACAGGCATGCCCCGACGCGTGGTTCGTCAACTTCACCAACCCGATGATCCGCGTATGCGACGCGGTCAATCGTCACACAAAGATCGAAGCCGTTGGGTTGTGCCATCAGATCTATCAGGGTTACATGATGGTGGGCGTTGCGCTGGCGAAAGACCTCGGCATCGAAATCCCTGACGGGCTTACGGGAATGCACGCCTCGGTGGATCAGCATCCGCTTCAACATCGCATCAAGGAACAGATCGTGCCGCTCGTTGATATTCGCGCCGCCGGATTGAATCACTTCACGTGGATACTTTCCATTCGTGATCGCCGCACCGGCGAGGACCTTTATCCGCTCTTCAGAAAACGCTTCTTCGAACTGGACCCGAAGTTCGAGCCGCTCACGAGGGACGTTTTCTCAGCCTTCGGTTTGTTCCCCGTCCCCGGCGACACGCATTTGTGCGAATACCTTCCCTGGTCGAGCGACGCGCAAACCAAACCCTGGGAGAAATACAACATCCGCCTTTACGACTGGGAATTGTTCGAAAATGTTCGCGGGTTCGAACTGCACCGCTTGAACCAGATGGCAAACAATGAAGCGACCATCGAGGGCTTGTCGAACACCGACTCCGAAGGCGCGCTCGAAATGATCGAAAACATCGCGGGCGCGGGGGATCATTATCACCTCGCGGCAAACCTGCCAAACGTAGGGCAAATTGCCAACTTGCCGCATGGAGCAACCGTCGAAACGCCCGTTCACGTGGACGGCGCGGGGATTCATCCCGTCCACGTCGGCGCGTTGCCCGAACCGATTGCCGAACTTTGCCGAAGAGAGATCACCGTCGCGCAACTCTGCGTGGACGCCGCCGTCGAAGGCTCGCGCGAAAAGGCGTTGCAATGTCTCCTGCTCGACCCTGTGATCACCGATATTGATACAGCAAGGCAAATACTGGATGATTACCTGACGAGTTACAGGGAATATCTTCCGCAGTTTTGGGATTGATGATGTCATTGCGAGCCGCCAGTGACCTTCTGGCGGCGAAGCAATCTCCTCTTGAATAGGAAAATTCTGCAAGACAGGAGATTGCTTCGCAAGAGGCGCTCGCAACACTTGCACCGCACTGCGTTCGGTGCAGTGCAGGTGTGACAGTTGAACAATGGAGGTACTTATGGAACACGACCACGAACACAATCACGATCACGAACATGCTCATTCCGCCAACCCCATCGTCGAATGGTTCCAGCACACCTTCACGCCGCACGATCACGGCTATCAGGTCGCTGCGCTCGATCCAGCCCTCGCCACCGACCGCGGCATTCATGCGGTGAAGGTCTCGCTGGTTGCATTGCTCCTCACCGCCGCGTTCCAGGTGGCGATCGTCGCCATCAGCGGAAGCGTTGCCCTGCTCGCCGACACCATTCACAACTTTTCCGACGCGCTCACCGCCATCCCGTTGGGGCTGGCGTTCACTCTCTCGCGCCGCGCCCGCAACTCGCGTTACACCTATGGCTACGGCCGCGCCGAAGACATCGCCGGCGTCGTCATCGTAGTAATGATCCTGTTCACCGCGATCGAGGCGATCCGCCAATCTGTCCTCAAGATCATGGATCCGCAGCCAATCGCAAACATCGGCTGGGTTGCGGCGGCGGGCGTCATCGGCTTTCTGGGCAACGAACTCGTCGCGCTCTTTCGCATCCGCGTCGGGAAACAGATCGGTTCCGCCGCGCTCATCGCGGACGGTAACCACGCCCGCGCCGACGGCTTCACCTCGCTGGCTGTTTTGGCGGGAGCGGTTGGGGTGTGGCTCGGTTATCCGTTGTTCGATCCAATCGTCGGCTTGGGGATCGGAGCCGCCATTCTCGTCATCGTCTGGAATTCCGCGCGCGATATGTACTACCGCGTCATGGACGCGGTCGAGCCGCAGGTCACCGAAACGATCGCAAAGATCGCCTCGCAAACGAAGGACGTGATGGAAGTCCACGACGTCGCCGTTCGCTGGGTGGGACATCGCCAGCGCGCCGAACTGCACGTCATCGTGGATTGCCAGATGCTCACCTGCGACAGTCACAGGATCGCGGAGAAGGTGAGGCACGATCTCTTCCACGCCATGCCCGCCCTGGCAGACGTGACGATCCACGTTGATCCCTGCGAATGTGAACGCTGCGGAGACACGCACGTATCGAGGCATCATCTCGCGCCCGCATAGGACATGCGCTTCATCCTTACCCGGCGCCTGCTCATTCCAAAATGAACCTCATCTCCCCGACGCCCTCCGACGAACGACTCATCCGTCAAGCCGCGCAACTGCTCGTGGACGCGTTCCGCGAGCATTGGTCCCATGCGTGGTCAACGTTCGAAGACGGCTTGGAGGAAGTGGGCGAGATGCTCGAAGCGGGACGGATATGCAGATTCGCAGTGGATGGCGATGGAAACCTGCTCGGCATCATCGGCGGCATTCCTCAATATGACGGCAATGTATGGGAATTGCATCCGCTCGCGGTTCGACCGTCCATGCAGGGCAAAGGGATCGGTCGCGCGCTTGTGCTTGATCTCGAGGAACAAGTCCGTCTGCGCGGCGGGCTCACGATCACCCTCGGCACGGACGACGAAGATGGCATGACTTCGCTATCGAACGTTGATCTATATGAAAATACGTGGGAAAAGATTCGAAACATCCGCAACTTCAAAGGTCATCCCTTCGAGTTCTATCAGAAGTTGGGGTATGTGATAACAGGCGTTGTCCCCGATGCAAACGGAATCGGCAAGCCGGATATTTTGATGTCGAAGAAAATAAGATGATGTCATTGCGACCTTCGGGAAGCAATCTCCTCGTCAGTCCGGAAGATTGCTTCGCTTCGCTCGCAATGACATGTTAGTGCGTCTCCGTCACCTTTGTGATCGAACGCGGCTTTTCGGTGTCGTAACCTTTGACTTCAGTGAGATGGCAGGCGAATAACTGGGCGGGGAGGATGCCCACGAGCGGAGTCAGCCATTCGGGAATCCGAGGCGGGAGTTGGATCGGCGATTGAGCCAGCGCGAGCGTATCCGCATCGTCCGAGATGACAACGAGTTCCGCATCCTTATCCTTTCGCAAGCGCGTCAACATATCCTTCATCGAACCATGCACCTTGCCCTTCGGCGCGATCGCCAGCACGGGAAATCCGCCCTCGACCATCGCGATCGGTCCGTGTTGGAAATCGGCGGAGGAATACGGCTCGGCGATGATGTAGGTGAGTTCCTTGAGTTTGAGCGCCCATTCGAAGGCGGTGGAATAGTTGAAGCCGCGCCCCAGCACAACACATTGATTCATGTAACGATAACGCTGCGTCATTTGCGCGATCTGTACGTCGAGCGCGAGCGCCTGTTCCGCCCATTTGGAAACCGAGGCGAGTTCGTTCCATCTTTCATTCGAATTATCGAGCGCGGCGGAGAGCATGGCAATCGCCATGAGTTCGGTCGTGTATGTTTTCGTCGCGGCGACGGCTTTTTCGGGACCGGCTTGAATGTCGAGGATGAAATCGGCGGTTTCGGCGAGCGGGGAATCGGGCGCGTTGGTGATCGCAAGCGTGAGGCAGTTCTGCCTGCGTCCCTCCTCCAGCACGCTGACGATATCCGGCGATTGCCCGGACTGCGAGACGCCGACTACGAGCGCGTCCCGCAAACGAGGCGGAGATTGATAATATGTGAACAGCGAGGGCGTCGCCAAAGCCATCGGCAGTTGATTGTGCGCGCCCCAAAGATAATTCGCGTACCTGCCTGCGTTATCCGAAGTGCCGCGCGCGGCGAGAAAGGCGTACTGTATGTCGCGTGATCGAATGGCTTTTGCAATTTCGAGCGCGGTTTGTTTCTGTCTATCAAGGAGCGAAGCAAGTCTTTCAGGTTGTTCGAAGATCTCGGAATGAAGGGTCATATCGTCCTCTTTCTCAATTCTACCGTTTCCTGCGTCAATCGCCGGGATGGATTCATAGAGCGGGAAAGAATCAACGGGGCTTCGCATCGGTCATGGATGGATGTTCCATGGCAAACCGGATCATCGGCAGATCATAAAAATTCCGCGTGGACGCAAACGTGACGTTACAGAGTATCGCATAATTTGGTAAACAAAAACCTTGTTTCTTCTTCGTGGTGTACGATGAAAGGTTTACTTTTTTATGAGACGAGCGATAGACGCCTGCGGCAGCGTCAATTACGCATTTTCGCGAAGCGCCGATCGTGCATCGAATATATTCGCGTTCGACGTTACGCGCTGCGTCTTTGATTTCATTTGAATCGCAATGAATACATGCGAATCGTCAATCAATCATCCGAAAAATTTTAAAGTTATTCATCGTCGAAAAACCTTTACATAAATCGAATAATAGATATACAATCAATGAAGTTGTATGACATGGTTACATGATTCGATCAATACGTTTGTTGATTCAATGCAAGAAAAAAAATATCGACGCGTAACGTGAACATGCAACACGATCAGGAAGCAGGCAATGTCGTATGAAGAATAGTCCTGATCGCCAGAAAAGAAGAAAAGGATTTGACATGTATATCTGTGTATTATCGAGCGTGCCGGAGGATCCGAACGACAAGCCTTACGATCCGTCCCCGCACATGAACGGATTCAAATGGAAACATCACCGCGTGGATCCAAGGGAGGTCGAAAAGCAAATGCGCAACCTCGTCAACGAGGGCGTGGACGTGTTCGTCAACCTCTGCGACGGCACGCCCGACGACGCGCTTTCCGGGATCGGGCTGGTGCAACTCATGGAGAAGATGGGACTGGCATTTACCGGCGCCGATTCCAAATTCTTCGATCCCTCCCGCCAGGAGATGAAGACCTACGCAAAGAAG
>JAANMU010001384.1_pt1 | contig 22276 bp, 17 predicted proteins | sample 7279701 | NCBI WGS metagenome assembly JAANMU01 (sample SAMN14094539, study PRJNA606508) | bioreactor metagenome | isolation source: A lab-scale SPAN reactor treating ammonium-rich wastewater day 57 | place: Ireland: Galway | collected 2017-03-13 | reverse complement strand
ATAATTGCCAACTCGCTACATCTGCATATTGTGTCTTTTCTGCTTTGTCCATGCTCTTATTCTACACTTCATTCAAGGTTTAGAGATAGGTTCTTAATAGTATACACCCGCGAGTATAATAGCAGGCATGAAACTCCTCCGCATCTTTCTCCTGACTTTGGGCCTGCTGGCGGTTTTCTCGGGCCGGGGCCGCGCCCAGAGCGACCGTCCGCTCGCGCTCGTGCTGAAAGCCGAGGGGCCGATCATGCCCACCATGCAGGAGTACATCCAGCGCGGGATACGGATCGCCGAACGCGAGAACGCCGAAGTCCTGATTGTCGAGCTGAACACGCCGGGCGGACTCATCACCGTCATGAACCAGATCACGGAGACGATCCGCGCCAGCCGCGTGCCTGTGGTCGTATACGTCGGCCCGCGCGGGGCGTGGGCCGCGAGCGCGGGCGCGGTCATCACCATGTCCGCGCATGCCGCGGCGATGGCCCCGCAGACCACCATCGGCGCGGCCAGCCCGGTCGGCGGCTCCGGCGAGGACCTCGGCGAGACCATGAAAGCCAAGGAGATGGAAGCGCTGACCGCCAAAGCCCGCACGTTCACCCAGTGGCGCGGCGAAGAAGCGCTCCAACTCGCCGAATCCATGATCCTGAAGGCGACCGCCGTCACCTCGGACGAGGCGCTCAAAGTTCACCTGATTGACTTCATCGCGAACGACACTTCCGATTTGCTCCAAAAGCTGGACGGCTTCACGGTCCAGATGACGGACGGGCCGCGCACGCTGCACACCGCCAACGCCCGCGCCGAGTCCCTGCCGATGACGTTCGTCGAGGAATTCCTGCTCGTCCTCAACGACCCGAACATCATTTCCATTTTGATGACCATCGGGATGCTGGCGCTCTATTTCGAACTCGCCCAGCCGGGCGGATGGGTGTCGGGGTTCATCGGCGTGGTCTGCATCGCGCTGGCGATCTACGGAGGCGGGTCGCTGTCCCTGAACTGGTTCGGGATCATCTTCCTCGTCACCGCGTTCGTACTGTTCCTGCTCGACATCAAAGCGCCCACGCACGGCGGGTTGACCGCGGCCGGCGCGGCCTCGTTCATTTTCGGGATGCTGGTGCTGTTCAACTCCACGCCCGCGGCCCCGTTCGAATTCCAGCCGCGCGTCTCGACGCCGCTGGTGGTGGGGACCGGCGTCCTGCTCGGCGGGATGGCCTTCGCGGTGATGACGATCGCGCTGCGGGCGCGTCACGCGCCGATCCGCGCGGGAGTCGAATCCCTCGCGGGCAAGACAGGGAAAGTCACCGCGTGGAGCGGCCAGACAGGTCAGGTCCAATTGCAGAGCGAACTGTGGAGCGCGGAACAGGCCGAAGGGTCCGGCGCGATCCGTAAGGGAGACCAGGTCGAGGTTGTCGAAGTCAAAGGCCTGCGGTTGAAAGTCAGGAAGCATTAGGCTTCATCGAAAATAAAGTCGGCGTCTCTTTTTTGCCGCGAATAACACGAATTTCACGAAATTAGCGAATCGAAACGAAGAGGATTAATGGCAATTACCACCCCTACACGAGACCGGGTCGCCGTCGAGACGGAAGCGCGTCCGCTGCGCCGCCCGGAATGGATCAAGGTACGCGCCCCTTCGGGCGAAAACTACGAACGCCTGCAAACGTTGATGCGCTCGAAAGAACTGCACACGGTTTGCGAAGAAGCCATGTGTCCCAACATGGGCGAATGTTGGGGCAGCGGCACCGCCACGTTTTTGATGCTCGGCGACGTGTGCACGCGCTCCTGCGGATTCTGCGACATCAAACACGGACGCCCCGGCCTGCTCGATTGGGGCGAGGCCGAACGCGTGGCGCAGGCCGTCAAGTCCATGAATTTGAAGCACGCGGTGATCACCTCGGTCAACCGCGACGAACGCCGCGACGGCGGCGCGCCGATCTTCGCCATGGTCATCCGCCGCATCCGCGAGCTGCTGCCGGGCTGCTCCATCGAGGTGCTGATCCCCGACTTCAAAGGGAGCGTGGAAGCGCTGAAGATCGTGATGGACGCGCGTCCCGAAATTTTGAACCACAACGTGGAGACGGTGCCGCGCCTGTTCAAATCCGTCCAGCCGCAGGACAACTACGAATGGGCCGCGGCGACGCTCACGAACGCGAAACGTCTCGACCCCGAGGCGCTGACCAAGTCGGGCATCATGGTCGGTCTCGGCGAGACGATGGACGAGGTCAAAGCCGTGATGCGCGACCAGCGCAGTTGGGGCGTGGACATTTTGACCATCGGCCAGTACCTCCAGCCGAGCAAGAAGCATCTCGCCATGCAGCGCTATTACACGATGGAGGAGTTTGCCGAGCTGCGCGACTACGGCAAAGAGATCGGCTTCAAGTGGGTGGAGTCGAATCCGCTGGTGAGGTCGTCGTATCACGCCGCGGAGCAGGTGCGCGCGCTGAGCATATTGCACCGCAAATTGTATGGGGAAAGCAGAGAGTAGAGAGTAGAGAGTAGAGAGTAGGAAAACTCCCGTCGAGTCTCGGCGGGAGTTTTTGATTCAAGGGCAGGTCGGCGATTACGCGCCCAGGCCGCCCACCGTCTTTTCTACCTCGTCTAAAATTTCTCCAGATTTCACCAGCGCCTTCATCGCGTTGTGATCGTTGAACAGCGGACGATCAATATCGAGATGCTTGACGTATTTGCGGATGACTTCGCGCGCGGCTTGCGTCCCTTTTCCGGGATGGAACTCGCGGAAGTCCAACGCCTGCGCGGCGGCCATGAACTCGATACCGAGAACGCCGTACGCGTTGTCCAGGATCTGTCCGTTCTTGAGGGCGACGTTCATGCCCATCGAGACGAAGTCCTCCTGGTCGGCCGCGGCGGGGATGGACTGGATCGAAGCCGGCGCGGAGAGAATCCGCTGCTCCACGATGAGATGGTCGGCGGTGTATTGCGAGAGCATCAGCCCGGAATAGAAGCCGGGTTCGTGCGCGAGGAAGTCGGGGAGTCCCTGCGAGAGCGCGGGGTTGGTCAGGCGGTTGAGCCGCCGCTCGGCCAGCACGCAGACCATCGTGACGGCCGCGCCCGCCATGTCCATCGGAAGCGAGACGGGCGATCCCTGAAAGTTCGCGCCGGTCAGGGTTAGTTTATCTTCAGGGATGAAGATCGGGTTGTCGCCCACGCCGTTCAGTTCGATCTCCACCTGCGAGCGGGCATACGTCACCGCGTCGCGCGCCGCGCCGATCACCTGCGGGGTGGAGCGCATCGAGTAGGCGTCCTGCACTTTCGTCTTCATTTTGCCGGTCGTCAAATCCGAGCCTTCGACGACCTTCATAATGTTCCGCGCCGAGGTCACCGCGCCCTTGAAGCCGCGCAGTTCGTGCAGTTTTGTGTTGTACGGTTTGAGATTCCCCAGCAGCGCTTCAATGGACATCGCCGCCGCGATCTCGGCCTGTTTCAAGAATCGTTCCATGTCGTAAATGTGCAACGCAGACATGGCCGTCAGCAGGTTCGAGCCATTGATGGTCGCGAGACCGTCGCGCGCCTGCAGACCCGGAATCGGAATCCCCGCGCGCCGCATCGCTTCTGAACCTGCGAGTCGTTCGCCATCGAAGAACGCCTCGCCCTCCCCCATCAGGAGCAGCGCGGCCTGCGCCATCGGGGCCAGGTCGCCGCTCGCGCCGACGGAGCCTTTTTGACAAACCACCGGCGTGACGCCTTTGTTGAGCATCTCCACCAGCGTCAACGTGATCTCGGGACGGCAGCCCGAGTTGCCGTGCGCGTGGACGTTGATCCGTCCCGCCAGCGCGGCGCGCACGTGTTCGACCGGCGCGGGGTCGCCGATCCCCGCGGCGTGATTGTAGACAAGGTATCTTTGAAATTCCTTCACCTGCTCGTCGTTCAGGATCTTTTCCGAAAACTCGCCGATGCCGGTGTTCGTGCCGTACATGATCTCTTTCGCGGCCAGTTTCTCTTCCAGCATGGCGCGGCAGGCTTTGATCCGCTCCAGCGCGGCGGGGGCCAGTTCCACTTTTTCGTTCCCGCGCGCGATGGCGACAACTTTTTCGATGGTGAGGGATGAACCGTCGAGGACGATGGTCATGGGGATTCTCCTTGAAAGATGATGGACAGTCAAATTGTACTCTTTTTCCGCAGGTTCCCGGCCGGAAACCGATGCGCGAATTGGTGTAAAATACTCCGCACAACGGAGATAACATTATGAGAATTCTTGTCACAGGCACAAGCGGGCTGGTCGGCAACCTGATCGCGCGTCGGCTGGCGTTTGAAGGTCACAGCGTCCGCGCGCTGAGCCGCAACCCGGCCAGCGGCGCGCACGCCCAGGGCGTGGTGGAAAAAGTCGAGATCGCCGACCTGACGATCCCGTCCACGCTGACGGGGGTCGCGGACGGATGCGACGCCGTCGTCCACTGCGCGGGGCTGGTCGGTTCAGGACGCGGCGACGCGGCGGAATATCTCCGCGTCAACGCCGAGGGGACGCGCGCCCTCCTTAATGCAGCGAAGGCCAGCGGGGTGAAACGGTTCGTGTTCATGAGCACCGCCGGCGTGTACGGCCTCAACATGCTCAAAGGCAACGTGGACGAAACCACGCCGACCTTCAAAAGCAACGGCTACACCAACAGCAAGATCGCGGCGGAGGAGATCGTCCGCGCCGGCGGACTCGAATACGTCATCCTGCGTCCCTATTGGATCACCGGCGGCGGAGACCGCTTCCTCATCCCGTCCGTCGCGCCGATGTTGATGAACGGCACGTTCACCTATCTGGGCGACGGACAGCAGGAATGGTCGCTGAGCGCGGTGGAAAACGTCAGCGCGGCCGCGGCGCTGGCCGCCGTCCACCCGGGCGCGGCCAACCAGGTCTACAACGTCGCAGACGCGACGGTCAGGATCTCCGAGACGGTTGAGACAATCGCAAAAGCGCTGGGCATTCCCGCTCCCACCAAACGTTCGTCCGCGTTCCGCGTCGGGCTTCAGGTGTTCCTCCACCAATCGCCGGACGACCCGGCGCACGTGATGAGCATTGACCTGTTCTTCCCGCTCTGGCGGGTTATGACCCTCAACGCGCAGAAGATCCGCCGGGACCTCGGCTGGGAGCCGAAGATCCCCTGGCGCGATTCGATCACCGAAGGCGCTTTGGCGTGGAAGCGTAAGAACGCGCCCTGAGGCGCGGCCATCCAGAATAAATCAGGGCGACTCGGATGAGTCGCCCTGATTTTATTTACATCCTATTTGCGACCGTTCCCGTTCTCGTGCAGCAGTTCCTTCAACAGGCCGCCCAGGCGCGTGATGCCGGTGCGGATGGTGTCGGGCGAGGAGTACGAGAAGTTGAGCCGCATGGTGTTGGCCCCGCCGCCGTTGGCGTGGAAAGCCGTGCCTGGCACGAAAGCCACTTTGCGTTCGATGGCGATCTTGAGCGCTTCCGACGAGTCCATGCCTTCGGGCATGATGCCCCACAGGAACATGCCGCCGTGCGGACGCGTCCAGCGCATCTCGGGCGGGAACATCTCGTCCATCATTTCGAGCATCACGTCGCGGCGTTCCTTATACACGTCGCGGATGAACTTGGCATGTTCATCGATGAATCCGCCCTTGCCGACTTCGTAGGCCACATACTGGTTGAACGAGGAAGTATGCAGGTCGGCGGCCTGTTTGGTCATCACCAGTTTGCGGATGACCTCCGGCGGCGCGATGACCCAGGCCAGGCGCAGGCCCGGCGCGAGCAGTTTCGAGAACGTGCTTAAGTAGATGACGTTGCCGCTGTAATGTCCGCCGTTGGGACCGCGGAACTCGCTGTCGAGCGAGACGACCGAGGGGAGGTGTTCGCCCTCGTAACGCAGCTGTCCGTACGGATCGTCCTCGATGATCGGGACCCCGTAGCGGTCGGCCAGCTCGACGAGTTTTTTCCTCCGCTCGAGGCTGAGCGTGCAACCCGACGGGTTCTGGAAGTTGGGCAGGACGTAGATGAATTTCGGGCCGACGCGCAGCGCCGCTTCGAGTTCCTCGATGATCATGCCGTGTTCGTCCATCGGGACGGTGATGTACTGCGCGCCGTAGGCGTTCCACGCCTGGAGCGCGCCAAGGTAGGTGGGCGATTCCACCACGATGTGGTCGCCGCGGTTGATGAACAGCCGCCCGATAAAGTCCAGCGCCTGCTGCGAGCCTGAAGTGATGAGGATGTTGTCGGACGAGACCTCCACCGCGTAGCGCGCGGTGTGACGGGCGATCATCTCGCGAAGCGGACGGTATCCCTCCGTGGCGCCGTATTGCAAAGCCTGCGCGCCGTGTTGTTCCAGCACGACGCTGCAAGCCTCGCGAAATTCCTTCACGGGGAAAACGTCCGGCGCGGGCAGTCCCCCCGCGAAAGAAATGATTTCCGGTTGTTCAGTGAGTTTGAGCAATTCGCGGATGACGGAACTGCCCATTCTCTGTGTGCGGTGGGCATAGCGGTATTCCCAGGGTGTTTGCATTTCATCTCCTTGTGAGAATATAGGGCGGGATGCGATCCCGCTCCATCATGAATTAGAAAGGCCTGACAGGGAAGCGATTCACCTGTCAGGCCCTGCGATCATTTGCAGCATGGCAATATCTAAAGCTAATCGGTCTAATGCGAGCGGTAACCGTACCATCAACTCAATCTTACCGCTGTTTGCATTCGCGCGCAACCTTCCGCGCGGCTTTCTCACAATAACGCCGGGCCGGCCTATAGAAGCGCAAAGCCCGCGAAAAAACATATGAAAATTTAATGAAAATCCTTGCGGCATTCGCGCCGACCTGATATAATGCCGTCCGTTGGATGAACAGAAAACCGAGCATAAAAACCGCAAGCGCTTGAGATAAAAATTGGTCTCGAAGCGCTTGCCTTTGTTTGTCTCTAGCGCGCGTACGAGCGCGCGGCCGACGAACAAGCCCGGCAGCCCGCACTCTTTACTCGAGGAGAGGATTCAGTGGAAACCAAGGGATTGAACGCGCTCCGTATCAGTTTAGCCTCGCCCGAAACGATCCTGTCGTGGTCGTACGGCGAGGTGCTCAAGCCGGAAACCATCAACTACCGCCGCCTGCGCCCTGAAAAGGACGGGTTGTTCTGCGAGGCCATCTTCGGCCCCACCCGCGACTGGCAGTGCTATTGCGGCAAATACAAAAACCCCCGTTACAAAGGCATCACCTGCGATAAATGCGGCGTGGAAGTGACCCGCGCCGCCGTCCGCCGCGAACGCATGGGACACATCACCCTCGCGACGCCCGTGGCGCACATCTGGTACACGCGCCGCATCCCCTCCTACCTGGGGATGCTGCTCGACATCTCGCGCCGCAACCTGGACCGCGTGCTGTACTTCGCCCAATACATCGTCACCTATGTGGACGAGGAAGCCCGAAACAAGGCCCTCAAACGCCTCGAAGACGAGATCTCCGTCTCGGACCGCGAACAGGCGGCGGGCGTCAACGCGCGCATCGCCGAGATCAAGACCCAGCGCGACCACGCCATCTCCGAGTTGACGCAGCGCCGCAACGCCCTCGAAGCCAGTTACGACGAGCAGGTGGCCGAACGCCTCGACCCCGTCATCAAGGAAGGCCAGAAACTCGAAAAGACCCTGCAAGACCAGCTCGGCAAGCCCGCCAAAAAGGACATCATGTTCGGCTCCACCGGCGAGACGCTGGTCTCGGCGGGGACGATCGTCGCGGCCAAACACATCAGCCAGGTGCAGAAGATCGTCAAAGCCCGCCTCGAGGCGGTCGAAAACGAACTGAAAGACCAGAAGCAAAAAGAACTCGAAACGCTCAAGACCGAAGTGGCGCGCCTCAAAGCCGAGGCCGAGCAGGAGATGGACGCCCTCCGCAACGAGTTGGAAGACCAGTCCTCCGTCTCGCAGGGACAGAACACCCGCCTGCGCGACGAACTGCTCGAACTCCGCCCGTTCACCTTCCTGAGCGAAATGCGCTATCGCGAACTGCGCCAGCGCTGGGGACAGGTCTTCCGCGCCGACATGGGCGCCGAAGCCTTCTACGACCTCCTCAAACGCCTCGACCTCGACAAACTATCCGAGGAACTCTGGCGGGAGGTCAAAACCACCAAGTCCAAGCAGAAGCGCAAGAAGGCCACCACGCGGCTCAAGGTCGTGGAAGCCTTCCGCCGCTCCGGCAACCGCCCCGAGTGGATGGAACTCACCGTCCTCCCGGTCATCCCGCCGGACCTGCGCCCGATGGTCCAACTGGACGGCGGCCGCTTCGCCACCTCCGACCTGAACGACCTCTACCGCCGCGTCATCAACCGCAACAACCGCCTCAAACGCCTGCTGGAGTTGGGCGCGCCGGACGTCATCATCCGCAACGAGAAGCGCATGTTGCAGGAGGCGGTGGACAGTCTCATTGACAACAGCCAGCGCGGCAAGGCCCTCAGCCGCCGCGGCCGCCGCGAACTCAAATCGTTGAGCGACATGCTCAAAGGCAAGAAGGGACGCTTCCGCCGCAACCTGCTCGGCAAACGCGTGGACTACAGCGGCCGTTCCGTGATCGTCGTCGGCCCGCAACTCAAACTGTACCAGTGCGGCCTGCCCAAGAGCATGGCGCTGGAACTTTATCGTCCCTTCGTGATCGCCCGCCTCGTCCAGCACAACTATGCCGCCAACGTCAAGGGCGCGCGCCGCCTCATCGAGCGGAACCGCCCGGAGGTCTGGGAGGCGCTCGAGAGCGTCATCGGCGAACGTCCAGTGCTGCTCAACCGCGCGCCCACGCTGCACCGCCTCGGCATCCAGGCTTTCGAACCGATCCTGATCGAAGGCAGCGCCATCCAACTGCACCCGCTCGTCACCACCGCCTTCAACGCGGACTTCGACGGCGACCAGATGGCCGTCCACGTGCCGCTCTCGCAGAAGGCCGTGCAGGAAGCGCGCGAACTCATGCTCTCGTCCAAAAACCTGCTCAAACCCGCCGACGGCGAGCCGATCATCAGCCCGTCGAAGGACATGGTGCTGGGCGTGTACTACCTGACGATGAAACGCCACACCCCCCGCAAGGGAGACGGGCGCGCCTTCGCCGACCTGGACGAAGTGGAACTCGCGTACCAACTCAACCAGGTGGACATCCACAGCCTCATCAAAGTCCGCGTGGACACCTGGTACGACGACAACGGGAAGCGTCTCGCGGAACAGGAGACGCGTCTCGTGGACACAACGGTGGGCCGCGTCATCTTCAACCGCGTCCTGCCCGAGGAGGTCCAATTCGTGAACCGCAAACTGGACAAAGGCGGCGTGAAGGACCTGATCGCTGAAGTCTACGAACTCTGCGGGCAGGAAGTGACCACCAACCTGGCCGACAGCATCAAACGGATCGGCTTCGAATACGCCATGAAATCGGGCATCACGCTGGCCGTGGCCGATATCGCCATCCCGCCGGAGCGCGCCGCCCTAATCAACGAGGCGCTCGCGGAAGTGGAGATCGCCCAGCGCGACTTCCGCCGCGGCCTGCTCACCGAACAGGAAAAGAACGAGCGCGAGATCGAAATCTGGCAGAAGACCACCGACAAGGTGGCCGACGCCGTAAAAAAACACATGGACCCCGACGGCAACCTCTCCACGATGGCTACCTCGGGCGCCACTAAAGGCGGCTTCTCGTCCATCTCGCAGCTGGCCGGGATGCGCGGCTTGATGGCCGACCCGTCGGGACGCATCATCCCCCTGCCGATCCGCAGCAACTTCCGCGAGGGACTGACCGCGCTCGAATACTTCATCTCGACTCACGGCTCGCGCAAGGGCCTGGCCGACACCGCCCTGCGCACCGCGGACGCGGGCTACCTCACCCGCCGCCTCGTGGACATCGCCCAGGACATCATCATCAACGAACACGATTGCGGTACGAAAGACGGAATCTGGATCCGCAAGTCGGACGACGTGGCCGGAGAGCCGTTGGGGACGCGCCTCTACAGCCGTCTCGTCGCGGAACGCGTGCTGGATCCCCGCACCGGCGAAGTCCTGGCCGAATACAACGACGTGATCAGCCACGAACTGGCGCGCCGCATCGTGGCCGCGGGCGTGGAGGAAGTAAAAGTCCGCTCCGCGCTGACCTGCGAACTTGACCACGGCATCTGCGCCAAGTGCTACGGCCTCGACCTGGGGCGCGGCACCATGGTGGAGATGGGCGCGGCGGTGGGCATTGTGGCCGCCCAGTCCATCGGCGAACCCGGCACGCAGTTGACGCTCCGCACCTTCCACACCGGAGGCGTGGCGGCCGGAGGCGACATCACCACCGGCCTGCCGCGCGTGGAGGAACTCTTCGAAGCGCGCAAACAGCCGAAGGGCGAAGCCGTCGTCGCGGAGATCAGCGGGACGGTCCGCATCTCCCAGTCGGATAAATACGCCGACATGCGCCTCGTCAAGATCGAACACAGCGAACTCGTCAGCGACGCCTACGACATCCCCGAAGACTGGAAGATCGTCGCCAAGAGCGAGGCGGAAGTCAAGACCGGCGACGTACTGGCGAAACTGGACGACGCCACCATCACCGCCCAGCGCGGCGGACGCGTGCGCGTCGAGAAGAAAGACCGCCAGGTCATCGTCTCGTACGACCAGCGCGAGGAAAAGGAGGAGGAGATCCCCACCACCTCCCGCCTGCTGGTGCGCGACGGCGACAAGATCGAAGCCGGAGAGCCGCTCACCGAAGGCTCTCTCAATCCGCACCGCATTCTGCGCATCCGCGGACGCGAGGCCTGCGAACTGTACCTGATGGGCGAGGTCCAGAAAGTCTATCGCTCGCAGGGACAGAACATCCACGACAAGCACTTCGAGGTGGTCATCCGCAAAATGCTGAGCAAGGTGCAGGTGACGCGTCCCGGCGACACCAAGTACCTGCCGGGCGACGCGGTAGACCGTCTGGAGATCCGCCGCGTGAACGAGGCCCTGCTGGCCGAAGGCAAACAGCCCGCCAAGTTCGCGGAAGTCCTGCTCGGCGTGACGAAGGCCTCGCTCAGCACCGACTCGTTCCTCTCGGCCTCCTCGTTCCAGCACACTATCAAAGTGCTGGCGGGCGCGGCCATCGCGTCCACCACCGACCCGCTCTACGGTCTGAAGGAGAACGTCATCATCGGCAAGCTCATCCCCGCGGGGACGGGCTTCACGCAGGGACGCTTCAAGAAGATCGAGGGCGAGGTGGGTTCGTCGCAGTGGACCGAGATCCCCGAAAGCGCGGCCGCCGCCGACTAAGTTGACAGGAGATGCCCCGAAAGGGGCATCTCTTTTTTTAACCCGCGCTCCCCTGCCGCGCGGAGGCGGGGATTCCCTGTCCGATCCTTCCGGGGCGGCGGGGTAGTTTGCAAATTTACCCCGCGCGGGTATACTGTAATTGTGCCACCGTTCTACCGAGGAGGAAGAATGACAACCGTCAGTCGTCGTTTGGCGTTGATCGGCGCGTTGCTTTTGGCGGCGCTGGCCTGCAACCTGCCGGGCGGGACCGCGCCCACACAGCCGGAGCCGGGCGCGGCCGCCACCGCCGTCGCGCAGACCGTGGCGGCGGCCGTCAGCCAGACCCTGGTCCCGTCGACGGCCCCGCCTTCGCTGGCCTCCGAAGCGCCGGCAGACACGCCCACCCCGTCCCCCACGCTTTCGCCGACCCCGTATTTCACCGACACGCCCGCCGTCCCGATGATCAGCGTCTCGATGGACACGAATTGCCGCGTCGGTCCGGGCGTGGTCTACGATCTGGTCGGCGGTCTCTTCGTCGGGCAGACCGCGCAAGTCTATGGGAAAAATCCCGCCGGGACTTTCTGGTACATCCGCCTGCCCAATAATTCAGGGACATTCTGCTGGGTCACCGGTCAATACGCCTCCATCGCGGGCGACACGTCCCTGCTGCCGGTGTACACCCCGCCGCCCACGCCCACGCCGATGCCGGACTTTGACTTCGCCTATCACGCGCTGGATACCTGCGCCGGCTGGTGGGTGGATTTGAGGATCAAAAATGTCGGCGCGCTCCCGTTCCGGTCCTACCTTCTGACCGTCAAGGACCTCAACACCAGCGTCGCGCTGACCGCGTCCAACAACGGTTTCAACGACGTCAATGGGTGTCTGACCTCCACGACCGTCGCCAGCATCGAGCCCGGCAAGGTCGTCATCCTCAGCGCGCCGGCCTTCGCCTACAACCCCAGCGGACACCGCATCCGCGCCACGCTCAAACTCTGCACCAAGAACGGACTCGCCGGCGTCTGCGTGACTAACGTCATCACGTTCAAGCCCTGAACGCGGCCTGGTCCACACGCCATATTCGACTCAGCCTCCCGGCAAGGGATGGTTTGGTTTGGCATCCGGCTTGCCTTGACGCCGCGCCTCTTTCCCCGTAAGATAGCCCCCGCAAACCATACACAATTAACCGCGAAGCGCTCCAGGAGCGCGAAGTTTTTTCTTTGCGTTCTTCGCGGCCTTCGCGGTTCAAAAAGGATTTCTCATGGAACTCGGCCTCGTCCGCAAAATAGACATTGACCACGAGATGCAGCAAGCCTACCTCGATTACGCCATGAGCGTCATCGTGGCGCGCGCCCTGCCCGACGCCCGCGACGGCATGAAACCCGTCCAGCGGCGCATCCTGTACGCCATGTACGACATGGGCATCCGCGCCGACACGCCCTACAAAAAATCCGCCCGCATCGTCGGCGAAGTGCTGGGCAAATACCACCCGCACGGCGACTCGTCCGTGTACGAGGCCATGGCGCGCCTCGCGCAGGACTTCTCCATGCGCACCATGCTCGTGGACGGACAGGGCAACTTCGGCTCGGTGGACGGCGACCCGCCCGCAGCCATGCGTTACACCGAGGCGCGTCTCGCCGCTCCCGCCCTGGACATTCTGGCGGACATCAACAAAAACACGGTGGACTTCGTCGCCAACTTCGACGACACGCTGACCGAACCGTCCGTCCTCCCTGCCGCGATCCCGAACCTGCTGGTCAACGGCGCGACGGGCATCGCCGTCGGCATGGCCACCTCCATCCCGCCGCACAACCTCGGCGAGATCGTGGACGCCTGCGTCTACATGCTCGACCGCTGGGAAAAACTCGACGACATAGACGTCGAACAGCTGATGGAATTCGTGCTGGGTCCCGACTTCCCGACGGGCGGCGTCATCATCCAGGAGAAAGGCGACGAGGGCATCGAGTCCGCCTACGGCTCTGGGCGCGGACGGATCACGGTCCAGGCGAAGGCGCACGTCGAGGAGATGGAACGCGGCAAGAGCCGCATCATCGTCACCGAACTGCCGTACACCGTCAACAAGTCCAGCCTGATCGAACGCATCGCCGAACTGGCGCGCGACGGTCACTTCGAGGGACTCTCCGACCTGCGCGACGAGTCCGACCGACGCGGGATGCGCATCGTCCTCGAACTGACGAAGAACGCCGACCCCGAGGTCATCCTGCGCGACCTCTACAAACGCACGCCCATGCAGACCACCTTCAGCATCAACCTGCTGGCCCTCGTGGACGGCGAGCCGCGCACGCTCACGCTCAAACAGGCGCTGCGCGTCTACCTCGAGCACAGGCTGACGGTTATCAAGCGGCGCGCCCAGTTCGATTTGGACAAAGCCGAAGCGCGGCAGCACATCCTCGAGGGATACCTGACCGCGTTGAAGAACCTCGACGAGATCATCCACCTCATCCGCAACGCCGCGGACGTGGAGACGGCGCGCGCCAAACTGATGAAACGCTACAAGCTGACGGAGTTGCAGGCCAACGCCATCCTCGACATGCAGCTGCGCCGTCTCGCCGCGCTGGAACGGAAGAAGATCGAGACCGAATACAAGGAAGTGTCCGCGCTCATCAAGGATTTGAAGGCGTTGTTGAAATCCCAAAAGCTGATGCGCGGCGCGGTGGCGGAGGAACTGCTGAAAGTGAAATCCGCCTACGCCGACCGCCGTCGCACGCAGATCGTGAACCTGAAAAAAGGCAAAGCCGCCAAAATGCTGACCGCCACCGACCTCCTGCCCGACCAGATGGTCTGGGTGGGCGTCACCGCGGACGGGTTGATCGCGCGCACGCACGACGACAAACAGCCCAAACACTCGGGGCACGACGCGCCGCGCTGGCTGGCGAGAGCCTCCACCTCCGACACGCTCTACCTCGCCGCGGAAAACGGACGGTGCGCGGCGGTAGCGCTGCACGTCATCCCCGAAGCGGAGAAACTGAGCGACGGCGCGCCGTATCACAAAGTCTCGCCGCTGGAGGAGGACGACGCGCTGGCCGCCATGTTCGCGCTGCCCGCCCGCAAGAGCGAGTTCCCCGAAGAGACCTGCGTGGTCACGATGACACGCTTCGGCATGATCAAGAAGAGCCTCGTCAGCGAACTGCCTGGTCCCTCCGCGCAGGCGTTCACGCTGGTCAAAGTCAACGAAGAAGACCGCCTCGGCTGGGTGGGTCTCACCGACGGAAAGAAGAAGGAGATCCTGCTCGTCACCTCGGGCGGGATGGCGATCCGCTTCAAGGAGGAGGACGTCCGCCCGATGGGACTCGTCGCCGCGGGCGTGAACGGCATCAAACTGGATGAACAGGACGAAGTCGTCGGCGCGGAAATTCTGCCCGCGGAGGGCGAGATCTTCCTGCTGGCGTCGGACGGGAAAGCCAAACGCGTCAGCGAGAAGGAATTCCCCGCGCAGGGACGCTACGGCAAGGGCGTCCGCGCCTGGGATTTGCCGAAAAAGGTGACGCTCGTCGGCGCGGTGAGCGGCAAGCCGAACCACCTGGCGACGGTGGTACTGGAGAAGGGCGCGCCCAAGTCCACGCGGCTGGACGCGGCCGCCGTCCGTAAACGCGCCGCGTCGAAAGGCGACGTCATCGTCGAGATGAAGAAGGACGAGGCGATCCTGTCCGTGTCTGTGGCGTGGACGGCGGAGCGGTTCGTAAAGAGAGAAGAGGAGCGAAAGCAGAAGGCGGAAGGCGGGAAGCGGAAAGCAGAAGGCGGGAAGCGGAAGGCGACTGCGAAATCCGCGAAGGGGAAGAAGAAGTAGAACGCGACAACAAAGACTCCCGCGTCGGCTTTTGGGCTGACGCGGGAGTTTGTTTACGGAGGTATAATCACGCCATGCAAGCCACGCTTCCGCTTCCACAGAATATTTCCCGCTCGGCGTTGACACGTTTGCGCGCCGATCTCTCGCGCCGCGAATCCCTGTTGGAGGCCGTCGTGAAACGCTTTCAACAGAAATACGCCGTCTCGCTGGACGCGCTCGAATCCCGCCTGGCGAACGGCGAGGGGCAGGAGCATCCCGATTGGGAAGACTCCATCGAATGGCGCAACGCCGTGGAAGAACTGCAACGCGCCAGCCTGATGAAGAGCGTGCTGGAATGGCTTCTACGTTCGAAGGCGCATTAAGCCGTTTTCTTGCCGAATGCGCCTTCGTCGCGAACGTTCACGACCTGGCGACCAAATGGCGCATTGAATTTGAGGGCGGTTACTTTCTGGACGTTTTCTTCAACGCGGCCCTCGGAAAATATTCCTACACCCTTTCAAAGGGAGAGACGCGGATCCTAGGCTGGGACAATGCACCGCATCATCCAAAACTCGCCAATTCCCCTCACCACTTTCATCGAGCGGACGGTTCGGTGACCGCGTCCGATTTAACTGGCGATCCCGAACACGATCTGGAAATTGTCAGAATCGAGATCGAAAGATTCCTGGAAACCTGACATGTCCGCGAAAGCCTGACGATTATGGCTTTTGTCCGCGCATTGGCTCTGGTTAATCACGGCGCGGGTGAGGCGCGTCAGGTTTTCACACCCTCTCCGTCCACTCTGGATTTCCATATTTCTCGCGGACCAACGCCTCCGCCCGCGTCGATTCGACGGGCGACAGGTCTCCGCGCTCGAACTGGATTCCCAACTCCGCTTCGAACGCGCGGACCATGGCGCGGGCCGCGTCGTCCCAAGTTGCCGCGCGTCCCAAAGCGGATTCCACTGTGGCGGCGCGGGCAAGGAGACGCGCCGCCGCGTCCGCGCGCGCGGACTCGTCCACGAAGGTCAGCGCGTCGGTGATGCGCGTCAGGTCGCCGACGAGGGGGAGCGATCCGTGTTGGAGGACGCCGTCTTTTCTGCGAGCCTGCGCCGAGCCGATCAACTTTTTCCCGTCCACGGTGATCTCGTACGTCGAGGGGACTTCAAAGCAGACGGGGTTGCTCCTGGACAAGTTAGTAACTTGTCCTACATCATCTTTCTCTTTCATTTCGACGGACATTCCCAGATCCTGCACGGCGCGGAGCAGGGCTTTCGCGATGCGGCTGTAGGATTCGAGCACGCTCCCCGCCAGGATGGGATTCTCCGCGGGGCCGATGACGGAGTAGGTGAGTTCGTCCGTGTGGAGGATGGCGCGGCCGCCCGTGATGCGCCGCACCGCGTCCCAGCCGCGGGCACGCAGGCGCGCCGCGTCCACGTCCGCGAGGGGCTGGGCGACCCCGAGCGAGAGACAGGCGGGGGTCCACGCGTAGAGGCGCAGGGTCGAGAGCGACGCGCCGCGTCCGATGGATTCGAGGACGGCTTCGTCTACAGCCATGTTCCACGCGCCGGGCGCGGGAGGGGTGAGGAGGAGGCGCCAGTTCATTGGGGAGAAGAGAGAAGAGAATAGAGAGCAGAGAGTAGTAAGGAGAGCAGAGAGTAGTAAGGAGAGCAGAGAGCAGAGAGCGGTTGTCAGGCGGAGAATTCGCGCAGAAGGGAGGTTTCGGATTCGGGCTGAAGATTCTCCAGCGGCGGGCGGACGGGCCAGCGCGGGAATCCGTGCAGGCGGTGGACGAGGGCTTTGAGCGCGGGCGGGAAGGGCGGATATTTTTCGAGGATACGGCGTTGACGCGTGACGCGTCCCTGGGCGCGGGAGGAACCAGGTTTCTTAGAGAAACCTGGTTCCTGAAATGAATCGTAAATTTCGCGCAGGTCGGGGGAGATGAGATTGGCGGGCGCGGTGATGCAGCCCGCGGCGCGGTTTTCGAGCGCGAGCGTGAAATCGGAATCGGTCCCGGTGAAGACAGCGAGGTCGGCGCCGAAGCGTTGACCGAGGGCGCGGGCGAAGCCGGGGTCGTGGGAGGAGTCTTTGATGCCCGCGAATTGGACAGGGAAGGCGTCTTTGAGACGCGCGAGGAGGTCGAGCGAGAATCCGATCCCCGTCATGCCCGGGATGTGATAGCCGAGGAGATAACCGTCGCTGGGGACGGCTTTTTGGATGAGTTCGCTGAACCAGCGGAAGAGACCCTCGTCCGTGGCTTTGCGGAAGTAGTACGGCGGGAGCGCGACGACGCCGTCATAGTCGAGGCCGAAGGCGGCGCGGGTGAGTTCGACGGATTCGACGAGGCTGGGAGTCCCCGTCCCGGCGAGGAGGCGGAAGTTGGGAAATTGTTCGCGGACGCGTACGGCGGTTTGCCAAACCGCGATTCTCTCGGCGGGAGAAAAGCTTGGACCTTCGCCCGTCGTCCCGAAGAGGAGCGCGCCGTGACAGCCTCGGGCGGCGAGAAAGGCCAGGTAGGGCGCGACCGCTTCGAGGTCAGGAGAGGAGGCGTCGGCGGCGAGGGGAGTCAACGCGGCGGCGTAGACTCCGTCGAGAGGGCGTCGGGTCACGAGTCCATCCCTTCGATGAAGTCCTGGGCGGCCTGGTCGGGCGGATGGAGCGGCTGGCCTTCCTGTTCGGCGAGGTAGTGCTGGTGGTCGAGCGCCCAGAGGTAGAGATCGCCTTCGGTCTTGCCGGGAAACTCACTTAAGATTTCGCTGGAGCGGATGACTTTGACGATGGGGAGGTAGACCGTGTCGTACCAGTGCGTCACGGCTTCCTCGTCGCTGATGTCGCGCTGGAGGTCGAGGCCCATGAAGTAGCGGTGGACGGCGATGTGTTCCAACATGCGGTCGAAGCCGTCGGGGATGGTGAGTTTGATGCGGGCGTCGGGGCGCAGGTCGTCGAGGTGGGTGCGTTCGAGGAAGTCCACTTTTTCGCCGAGGATCTCGAGGTCGTCGGGTTTGAGGTCGGGCGTGATGTTGACGCGCGTGGCGCATTCGCGCACTTCGGCTTCGATGAATTCCTGTCCCTGCTCGCGCGCCACCGAGACGCGGTGATGACCGTCCACCACGAAGTAGACTTTGCCGACCTTGTACAGCACGACGGGAGGCAGGCTGATCTCTTCATAAAACGCGCGGTTGACGCGCTGCCAGCGGCTGGCGGTGTCGTCCTGAACGGGCAGGAAGGCGCGGTCGAAAGCCATGTAGCGGTTGAGACTGCCCGCGATCTGGTCCACGCGGACGGTTTTGACGCCGCGATAGATGGGTCCGCCGATGTGAAGTTTCTCGCGCACTTCGTCGTACGACAACAACTGGAGCGGCTTGCCCGAGACGACCGACCAGATGCGGTTGAGGAAGGCCTTGGTGCGGGCGCGGTTGTAATCGGCGCGGACGCGGGAGGCGAGTTCGTCTGACATTCTTAAATCTCAATTACTTGATAGGGAAAGACGTTGACGACGGAGGTCGGTCCAACCTGCGTGGCGGACGGGGCCAGGTTGCGGCGCTGGAAGTGGACGTGTCCGTGCAGGTGGTAACGCGGTTTCGCCCAGCCGATCAGCCAGTTGATGGCGCGCAGGCCGCGGTGCGCCTGTGAGTCTTCATCCTGAATGTGGAAGGGAGGCGAGTGGGTGATGAGGACGTCGAGCGGGCCGAAGCGCGGGCGATTCCAGGCGAGGACGGCGGCCAGCCTCCAGGCGCGGAGCGTCATTTCGGACTGGCTGTACTGGTTCACGCCCTGCGGGCGGTAGCGCGGACTCCCGCCCAGCCCGGCCACCGTCAACCCGCGCACGCGGACGACGCGTCCGTCCACGTTTTCGCAGCCCTCGGCGCGCGAGGCGGTCACGTTCGGGTTGTATTCGGGGTCGTGGTTGCCTGGGACGTACAGCAGCGGCACGGTGAGCAGGGTGACGAGGTTTTCGAGATAGGGATAGGGCAAGTCGCCGCAGGAGAGGATCAGTCCCACGTCCGCGAAGTGACCGCTCGCGGCCAGATGGTAGAGCCGCTCGACGATCTCGTCGGTGACAGCCAGGATCTTCATCTCGCTGCGGCGCGCCGGGGTCACTGCCCCAGGCCGATGTTGATGCGTCCGGCCAGCAGGTCGGCCAGCGTCTGGTTGATGAGTTGCAGTTTGCCGGGCGTGATGATGTTGGGGTCCATGTCGGTCAACGCGAAGGGGGCGGTGAACGTCTGTCCGCCGCGCCCGGCCGACAGTTCAGCCCAGGCGAGGCGGATGGCCTGCGCGAGGTCGGGCTGGAGGCTGGCGGCCCAGTAAAGCGGACGCGGGTTCGGCGTCATGTCTCCGATGCTGATCACGCCCTCGCTGCCGATGGCGTTCAACATATCGGGCGTGGCGATGGACGGGTAGACGTAGGCCATCGCGACTTTCTTCTCTTTGAGGAGGCGTCCGTAGGCGGGGTATTCGTTCACGCCCGCGCTGGCGGGGATCTCCACGATCTGCGGATATTCGAGCGTGTTGCCGTAGATGTCGAAGTAAAAATACATCTTCGGGCAGGAGCCGCAGTAGAAGGTCATGCCGTTTTTGAACGCGGCGAACGCCGTCTGCGCGTTTGGGTCGCCCTGCGGGACGATCATGCCGACGCGCGAGTCGTCCTCCGCAGTGACGAGGGCGGAGACGTAGCCCAGGAAGAAGCCGACCATGTCGGGACGGCTGGCGTTGGCGACGACGCTGACGTTTCCGCCCGCGGGGACGCCGGGCAGCTCCACCGCCAGGAACTGCGTCTGCGGGGCGGCCGCGGCCAACGCGGCCACGCCCGGATCCGGCGGGAAGGCGACGACGATCTTCACCGAGGGGTCGAGATCCGCGGCGGCGAGGTTGTTGCGCGCCTGGAAGCGATAGCCGGCCGCCTGCGCCAGTTCATACATCGTGGACTGGTAGAGGTTGGACTGCGCCTGGTCCATGTCCGCGGGGACGACGAGGATGGCAAGCGGCGCCGAGGGTGTGGCGGTGGGCGCGACGGTCGGCGCAAGGGTGGGCGTCTCGGTGGGGGCGGGAGTCTCTTTGGAACCGCAGCCGCCCAGCAACATGGAAAGAACCAGGACGGGGGTCAAAATGAAAAGCGATTTGATGCGCACAAGTTTACTCCAGGGTCGAAATTTCCCCGATTATACCCATTTACAGGAACCGGGTTTTCTTCGGGCGAATCTATGCGTTCGCCCCTGCTTCATCCATTCTTCCATGGAACGACGCGTGTACGCGTCCAGTTCCATCGTCAGGACTTTTTACGGTTCCGCCCATTTGCGACTTTGCAACAGCAGGAGTTCGCCTTTGCCGTTGAAGATGAGCGCGCCGACGTTACAACGAAATCAATTCGGGACGGCGCTCCAGCGCCGCCTGCATGGACCAGGGTCCCGCCCACGTCACTTTGACGGATTCGATTCGGCCGCGCAAGTCCTCGTCCGACTCCACGAAGACGAGTTTGTTGGTCGGCGTGCGGCCGCGCCAGCGTCCCTTCGTCTTGTCCTCGAACAGCACGTCCACTTTTTCGCCGAGATATTTCTGGTTGATCTCGCCGACGATCTGCTCCTGCAAGTCTTCGAGCAGGCGGAAGCGGCGCATCTTCTCCTCTTCGGAGATGTCGTCCGCCATCGAGCGCGTGGCGACGGTCCCCTCGCGGGAGGAGTAACGCGCCAGGTGAGCCACGTCCAGCCGAAGGTCGGAGAGGACGCGGAAAGTCTCCATGAACTGCGCCTCGGTCTCGCCGGGGAATCCGACGATGATGTCGGTGGCGATGGAGCAGTCGGGAATCTTCGCGCGGATTTTCGCGACGAGGTCGCGGTAATCCTGTTGGGTGTAGCCGCGGCGCATGTTCGCCAGCACTTCATCGTCGCCCGCCTGGATGGGGACTTCAATGTGCGGCATGACTTTGGGCAGCGCGGCCACCGCGTCCATCAGGTCTTCGGTAAAGTAGTTGGGATGCGAGGTGAGGAAGCGGATGCGCTCGATGCCCTCGACCTCGTGGACAACGCGCAGCAGCGCGGCGAGATTGGGGCCGTCGGGGACGTCCTTGCCGTAGCGGTCCACGATCTGACCGAGGAGGGTCACTTCCTTGACGCCCTGCGCGGCCAGCGAGCGGATCTCGCCGACGATGTCTCCCACGGGACGGCTGCGCTCCGCGCCGCGGCGATAGGGGATGATGCAGAACGTGCAGGCGTGCGAGCATCCGTAAACGACCGGCACATGCACGCTGACGGTCTTGCCGCGTTCGTGTTCGGGGAGGACGAGATCGCCGTCCATGAGGCCGAAGCGGCGCGCGGTCTCGTCGGCTTCGATGGCGCGGATCTCGCCCTGACTTAGGAAGGAGATCAACGGCCCGGGGTCGGAGGGAGGCGAGAAGACGTCCACGAAGGGAAGTTTGGCGCGCAGTTTCTCCGCGCCGCGCACGCCGACCATACATCCCATCAGGTTGATGACGAGGTTGGGATTCTTTTCCTTGAGCGGTTTGAAGGAGCCCAGGCGTCCGAGCGCCCTGTCTTCAGCGGACTGACGCACCACGCAGGTGTTCATCACGATCACGTCGGCTTCTTCGGCTTTATCGGTAAAGGCGTAGCCGAGATGCTCCAGCGACGAGCCGACGCGTTGCGAGTCGGCCACGTTCATCTGGCAGCCTTCGGTCCAGAGGTGATATTTTTTCATAGGCGGGGATTATACCAAGAAGAAATTTGGCGCGCTCAGAATCACAAATTGGAGAATGGCTAAAGTGATGGGCTAAACACGAAGTCGCGAAGGCACAAAGTATCCATGAACGGGGATTCACCCCGAATGATGAAAATTTGGAATCCCGAAGTTCTACTTCGGAAAAGCCGCAAGGAGAACTTGCGGAATCCTTTTCGTTTTCATGTCAGACTTTGGGTCTTGGTTGTTTGGCGTCGCAACGTCAAAAATTCGGATAATTATCCACTCCTTAAATCGGAAACGACATTTCAATCGAAGACGCGCTGCTCGTCGCTTTGAAACGGAAGCATGGTAGAATCCCCTCCGCCTGGAGGGATGGCCGAGCGGCCTAAGGCGCATGTCTTGAAAACATGTTGGGCGAAAGTCCACGTGGGTTCGAATCCCACTCCCTCCGCTCGTCATTCTTCGAGTAAAATAGCCGTGCATCCGGGGAGGTGCCAGAGTGGCCGATTGGGCTCGCCTGCTAAGTGAGTGCTGGGGTTAAACTCAGCCGAGGGTTCGAATCCCTCCCTCCCCGCCATAATGAAGAACGTGCCGCAAGGCGCGTTTTTCGTTTCAGCCTCGGGTCCCCAAAAGGGGATAATATTCGAATCCCT
>JAANMU010001383.1_pt1 | contig 22276 bp, 23 predicted proteins | sample 7279701 | NCBI WGS metagenome assembly JAANMU01 (sample SAMN14094539, study PRJNA606508) | bioreactor metagenome | isolation source: A lab-scale SPAN reactor treating ammonium-rich wastewater day 57 | place: Ireland: Galway | collected 2017-03-13 | reverse complement strand
TTGCCCGAATTGGAACTATACGATCCAACCCCGACGTGCTATGGCTGTTGCTGAGATCGGTTGTTAAAGTGCGGAAGTTATTTTTACACGACTCCTAAAGGAGCCAGTATTATTTTTAGACCGCTTTATATCTATCAGGATCATCGGACTTCTGAGGCTGGAGTCAGTTTAGAGAAGGCGCTGGAATTATATGAACCCGGGCAAAAATGGAGCATGTCTTTACAGATGAGCGGTCCGCAGATGCCGATAAAACCAAATACCTGTTATGAGCGGACAATGGTATGCGAAGACGAACGAAACAGAATGACACTTCTTCGCAGTGAAAACGCTCCTTTGTTTGGTCAGGTTGTGGACGGTTTGCTCAATGACAGTTTGACGCCGGCTTCCGTGCCCGAAGAATTGGTCTTGGCGCCGCTGAATTTGAAGGTGATTTACGAAACAACCGAACCATTTGATGAGAATACCGGGCTTCCCTGATGTTTGAACACTGGATTTTTTTGTCGGGAGTATTATTACAGCGCAAGGTTGAATATTATGGAGGCGTACCATCCACGAATTCTCACGAATACACGATTTTGCGCGCGCCCATTGGCGTATTCGTGGCTTTATTCGCGGACGGTTTGGGTAAAATACAACCCCCGTTCTCGACTTTGCGCTGTACTGGTAGGGCTAACCCCCAATAAGAGCGCATGTTATTCGATCCAATCCAGCAGGACGCGTTCTCCCTTGGCGCCGCCCGTGATTTGCCTGGCAGATCACGGCAGGTGTAACGCGTCCATTGACGTTAGAGAACGTCAACTACTCCATCCAATCCAAAATCTTATGCCACGCGCCCGCGAACGGCAAAAACCACGGAAAACCGTTATACAATCCCAGCGGCGCGCCGGGAAATTTGATTTGCGCGAAGGGGTGTTCCCGGATGTTCCCGCGTATCATCGCTTCGGCAACCGTCTTGCCCAGGTACGTTCCCAGCGCCACGCCATGACCGGCGTATCCCAGTGAATAATAGATCCCCTCCTCCTCGCCGACGTGCGTCATCATGTCGAAGGCGAAATCCAGCGTGCCGCCCCAAACGTATTCCACCTTCACATCCTTCAACTGCGGGTATACCTGGATCATCTCGCGCCGCAATATCTCCGCGCTGCGCGCAATCGTATTTTCCGTTTCGGGGAAGAACGCCGCGCGCCCGCCGAAGATCAGCCGGTTATCCCACAGCCTGAAATAATTCAGGTAATGTTTGTAATCGAAGATCATGCGGTTCTTCGGGCTCAGGCTGCGCGCAAGTTTATCCGAAAGCCTCTCGGTTGCGACGATGTACGACCCGATGGGGACGATCTTCCTCTGCAATTTCCTTGTGACGCTCGACGTATAACCGGCCGTCGCCACGAGAACGGACTCCGCGCTCAACGAGCCTCTATTCGTTTCGACGATAAAACGCCTCTCCCCGCGCCTTAGCCTGTTGACTCGCGCCCGCGCGTGGAGCCTCGCCCCGGCTTTTTCCGCCGCCCGCGCCAGACCCGCCACATACTGCGCCGGGTTCAATCCCCCGCTCACCTCGTCCACCAGCCCCCCGTGATAGGCAACCGAACCGATCTCATCCTTCAACTCGCGCGGCGGGACGAGCCTCACGTTATGGTCGAATTCCTGCGCCATGAACTCGACTTCCCTTTCGAGCGCGGCGTAATGTCCGGGTTTGTTTGCCACAAGAAGATGACCGCTGCGCGAGAAACCGCAGTCAATTTTTTCCTCTTTGACGATCTGTTCCACCGTATCCACCGCATCCAGCGAACATTGGAATAACTGTCTCGCCAGGTCCCGCCCGTATCTTTCGAGGACGGCCTGCATGGGGAGCTTGAGCCCGGTCAGCGCCATGCCGCCGTTGCGTGAACTCGCCCCCCAGCCGATGGACTCAGCCTCCAGCGCCGCGACATTCACGTTGCGCTTTGCCAGCGCATACGCCGCGCTCAAACCTGTATATCCCGCGCCGATGATCGCCACGTCCACTTTTTCGGGAAAGGGTGTGATGGTGTTCGAGTCTGCCGGCATTTGGGCAGTCGTCAGCCAGAAGTTTTGTTGATTCATGCCTCTCCTATGGGATCATGGAGCTTGCTCAGGGATTGCCGCCAGCCGGCGGGCTGATTCCAGAATCACGCCAGAATGCTTTCCCAATCCAATTCGTGGACGGTCTTGTGCAAACGGTGATCGTCTTCGACGACGTGATACGTCAGGTTCGTGAAGAGTCCCTGCGCGATCGCGCGGACCGGCTCGAGCGGGACCACCTCGTCCCGCGTCCCGTGGATGAGGATCGTTGGAACAGAAACAGGTTCGAGGTCGGAACGGGAAGCGAGGGGAGGGAGGGTCAAAGCCGGGGCAAGCAGGATCAATTTGCGGGCTCGAGTCGCATGATCCAACGTATAGACCGTTCCCATGAGTCCGCCGAAGGACGAGCCGATGATCGTCCAATCCGATCCATCCGCAAGGATCGGTTCGAGTTGGGTCATCCGTTCCTCGAACGAGCCTTTGAAATCGGGCGTGAGCATTCCGGGAAACCATTCACGGAACTGGCGCGCCTTGCTGCTGTGGCTGTCGCTTTCGAGACCGTGAAGGTAGACGAGGCGGCGTGTGTCCACGTTCTATCTTTCCGAGTGTTTTTGCGCCTGGTAGATGACGGCCTGCGCCAGCGCGCCGACGATGAAGATGCCCGCAATGGCGAGCGTTTTGGCGATGCCGAAAAGGGGCAGGACGCCGTAAATGAGGTAGGCGCCGATCAGGCAGGCGACGACGATCATCGCCCAATCGCCCAGCAGACCGAGGATCAACGCCCCCAGCACGCTCCCAACGAAGAAGGGCAGGAGGGGGAGGCTGAGGCTGCCCGGCGCGAAGACCTCGCTGAACACATATCCGCCGACCAGAAAGCCGCAGACGTAATGTCCCACGCGTTTATCCGACAGGGTGAGCGCGGCGGCAAGGATCGCCAGCGCGGCGAGGAAGGCTGCATCACCCCAGGACGGCAGGGTGGCTGGAAGAAGGGGGGTAAGGCGGACGCCGATGAACGCCGCCATTGCGGCGGAAAAGAGAAAGCTGAGTTCGCGTCCCAATAGAAGGATCAAGATTCCCGCCGCGATTTGCAATGTGATCAAATCCATGGCTTCTCCTCGATTATTTCCTGCTCTGCAAAACCTCGCGCAGGCTGGTTTGCAGTTCCTTTGGCAGTTCCGGCAACATGCGCCTCAATAATACCGCCGGGAGCGGGCTTTTCGTCTTCTTCACGATCTGCTGGAGGAAGAACACGGTCTCTTCGGGCGAGGCTTTGTAAAGGGCAGCGATCAGTTCCTGCAGGTCGAATTGTAACGCGGCAGGCGAGGCTTTGAAGATGGGTTCGACGATTTCGAAGATGGGGGGCAGGTTGTCGAAATCGGGGGCGTTGATGAGGGGGACGAGTGCCTGGATGCCGTTCGACCATAGCCGTTGGCGCGCCGGGTGCATCCATTCCTTGACGAGGACGAGGAATAGGTCCGGCGTTTCGTTGCGGAGGCGCGTGAGGCTGGTGGTGAGCAGCGCGGCGCGGACGCTCGGGTCGCGCACGGCTTGAGTCCATGCGGTGAGGCGGGCGAGCAGCCTTTCTTCCTGTGGAGGGATGCGCCCCAATAGAAACGCGGCAAGCAGGCGCGTTTCGAGCCAGCCTTCATCCCAGAGCGCGTCGGCAAGTTCGAGCGCCTGGATGGGTTTCCCTTCCGCCAGCGGACCCAGTTCGGTCTCGATCTGGCGCAGGACGACGGCCGGCGTTCGATAGGTTGGGAGGACAGACGAAGGCGCCACGCCCTGACTCCGCAACGAGCGGTTGACGTAATAGTCCAGTATTTCGCGGTGTTCGCGCAGAAAGTCCGCGGGCTGGTCGAAGAGGTCAGCCAGGCGCGCGGTTTGTTTTTTGAGGCGGGCGAGGTCTATGGCGGGCATTTGGTATTTGTAGGGGCGGGGTAACCCCGCCCCTACGAAATCTTAATACGCTCTGCCGAACAACACTTTCTTCTCAGCCTCGTTTCCGCAGACGATGCACTTGCCCTTGCTCGCGGGTTGTCCCTCGAGAGGGATGCAGCGCGCGGTGGCTTTGGTGTCTTCCTTGATCTTCGCTTCGCAGGCGGGGTCGCCGCACCAGTACGAGAACGCCCATCCGTTCGCGACCACTTGCTTGAGTTCGTCGTAGGTCTTGGGATCGTGGATGTTGGCGTCGCGGAATTCCGTCGCGCGTCTGAGGAGGGAATCATGGATCTCGGACAGGAGCAGGTTCACGGTCGCCGCGAGACCCGTTTGCGAGGCGAAGGATTTGCCCTCGCGTCCCGCAACGTCCCGTCTTGCCAGCGCGACCGAGCCTTTTTCCACGTCTTTGGGTCCGATCTCGACGCGCACAGGGACGCCGCGCATCTCCCAATCGTTGAACTTGAATCCGGGCGTGACGCCTTCGCGGTCGTCCATCTTGACGCGGATGCCGGCGGCTTTGAGCTCCGCAAAGACGTTATCCGCCGCTTCCATCACCTTGCCTTTTTCGGCGTCGCTCTTGTAGATGGGAACGATGACCGCCTGAATGGGCGCGACCTTGGGAGGCATGACCATGCCCTGGTCGTCGCCGTGCGTCATGATGATCGCGCCGATCATGCGCGTGGACAGGCCCCACGAGGTGGTGTAACAGTATTCGAGTTTGTTTTCCTTGTTCAGAAATTGGATCTCGAATGCTCTCGCGAAGTTCTGACCGAAATAATGCGACGTGCCGGATTGGAGCGCGCGCTTGTCCTGCATCATCGCCTCGATGGTGGTGGACATCACCGCGCCGGCGAATTTTTCGTTTTCGGTTTTGACGCCCTTGATGACGGGAACGGCGCAATCGTTGATCGCGAAGTCGGCGTACACGTCCAACATGCGGAAGGTTTCCTCCTTTGCCTCCTCGGCGGTTGCGTGCGCGGTGTGACCTTCCTGCCAGTAGAACTCGGCGGTGCGGAGGAAGAGTTTCGTGCGCAGTTCCCAGCGCAACACCGAACCCCACTGGTTGATCAGCACGGGCAGGTCGCGCCAGGACTTGATCCACTTCGAGTACATGTATCCGATGATGGTCTCGGAGGTTGGGCGCACGACGAGAGGTTCCTCCAGTTTCTCGCCGCCGCCGTGAGTGACGACCGCCAGTTCGGGCGCGAAGCCCTCCACGTGTTCCTTTTCTTTTTCGAAGAACGACATGGGGATGAGTATGGGGAACGCCGCGTTGACGTGACCCGTTTCCTTGAAGCGTCGGTCGAGACCGGCTTGCATGTTTTCCCACAACGTCCAGCCGTAGGGTTTGACGACCATGCAGCCGCGCACGGGGGAGTAATCCGCCATGTCCGCTTTCAGGACGAGTTTGTTGTACCATTCTGCAAAGTCTTCCGCGCGGGTGGGTAAGCGCTGCGTTGAGCTTGTCGAAACGTTATCTTCAGCCATTTTGTCCTCTTCATTTTTTCGTCATTGCGACGAGGAGCGGAGCGACGACAAAGCAATCTCCTCACACAGTTGGGGATTGCTTCGTGGCGCGAGGCGCCACTCGCAATGACGGAATTTATTCCAGCATCTTCACGGCAGTTTTCACGTCCTTTGCAAAGGACAACAACTCGCGTTGCCCTGCGGGAGTGTATTCATCCAGTCGCGTGAAAACCTGATCGAAGACGGACTGCCATCCGTCCCCGACCAGGATCAACGGCCTCCGGTGCAGCGCTCCGATGATCATCAGATTCCAGGTGAGGGCGATTTCGGTCAACGTGCCGGGACCGCCGGGAAGCGCAATCGCCGCGTCGCAATCCTCGATCAAAGCCTGCAACCGTTCGAGGAGCGTTTTCTTCTTTCGCTCCTCCTTCACCCAGCGGTTGGCGCCGACGTTACGCCAATTCTCGATCTCCTCGCACGTCACGCCGACGACGTGTCCGCCCGCCTCATGCGCGCCGCGCGAGACAGCCTCCATCGTGCCGATGTAGCCGCCGGTCAGGACGGTATGTCCGCGCTGCGCGAGAAGCCGTCCGAGTTGCATGGCTTCCTCGTAGGCTGAGCCGCCTTCCCTGGGTTGTGAACCGCCGAATACAGAAATGTTCATAAATTCTCTCGTCAAAGGTCGAATGTCGAAGGTCACACGTCAGTCAACAGACTTTTGACTTTCGACGTTTGACTCTTCAGTATCCCATGTTCTCGTTTTATTTACTTCGATCTTCCTCAATACAGCCTCCTCCAGGTCAATCCCTGAAACGGACGCCAATTGCAAGAGATACAAGGTCGCGTCTGCGAGTTCGCTTCCCAATTCATCCCTGTCCTTGATCTCTTCTGTGAATTGGAAGTGTTCCAAAATCTCTGCCGCTTCTATCGAAAGTGAAACCGCCAGGTTGCGCGGCGTCTGCGGACGCTTGCTATCTGATGCGTACCAGCCTTTCGATTCGACGAGGCGGTGCATTTCTTCGGTGAGTTGCCTAATATCCACGTCTCTCCAAACTCCACTTTCCGCTTTCCGCTTTCCACTTTCTACTTTCTACTTTCTACTTTCTACTTTCCACTTTCCACTTTCCACTTTCCACTTTCTACTTTCCACTTTCTACCTTCCACTTTCTACTTTCCACTTTCTACCTTCCACTTTCTACTTTCCACTTTCCACTTCTCGCCTCCCACTACGCGATGAGACAAAAAAACGGCCCGCCAGAGTCTGGGAGCCGCTCGTTGACGTGATGAACCGAACCTAACCAGACCGGGAAGGCGTATGCTCACTCGCAGGGGACGGCAACGGGTTCAACATAAGGCAGGCAATTCCATGGATGATGCGCCGATTATACTATAGTCCCGATGCTCTTCGGGGCACGATTTTCTCTGCTACAATATCAACATGGATGGAAATTATTCCGGCCTGCTCGAAAAATCGCTGGACGGGTCGCGGGTGAAATTGCTTCACCTTCTGGCGTTTCAGGCATCCACGTTGAAGATGCCGCTTTATCTGGTCGGCGGGGTTGTCCGGGACATCCTTTTGGGGCGTCCCGTGAGGGAGTTCGATCTGGTGGTGGAGGGGGACAGCGCAAAGTTCGCGGAGCATATCGTAAAAAAGTTCGGCGGCCGGGTGATGATCCATTCCAGGTTCGGGAGCGCCACGTGGTCCATGAGCGAAAACACGCTCAGGCGGCTGAACTTCCCCGCCCTTCATCTGGCGTACCCTTCGCTCTCTTTTGACCTGGTCTCTGCCCGCTCCGAGACGTATTCATTCCCCGGCGCGTTGCCGACCGTAAAACGTTCCACCATTGACGACGACCTGCGCCGCCGCGATTTCACCGTCAACGCCATGGCGATCCGCCTGGACGGGGAGCATATCGGGGAGTTGTTCGATCCGCTTAACGGGCGAAAAGACTTGGACGACAAATGGATCCGGGTCCTGCATTCAAAATCCTTTTTGGACGATCCCACCCGCCTCTTTCGCGCCCTTCGGTATGAATCCCGTTACGGATTCCGAATCGCCCCCGAAACCTTGACCCTGATCAACGACGAAGCGCGCGCCGTACTATCCGGCTTGAGCGGCGAACGTCTGCGTCACGAGTTCGATCTGATCTTCGAAGAAACGAATCCGTCCGCGATCTTGAAACGGCTCGGAGAACTGGACCTGCTCGAACCCGTCCATCCCGCATTGACAGACGCCGATCCCCGATTGCCGCCCCTCGAAGACCCTGATCCTGAGTACGGGGAGTTCGCCGTTCCCGATATCCTTTCATTCCCCCAATCGCTCGGTTGGACGTTATGGCTGATGCCGATCCACGCCGATAAGATCGAATTGATCGCCGAAAGACTCGCCTTCCCTGCTCTGTTGACAAAATCCGCGCGCGCCGCATCCGCCTTGAACCGGGAGCTGCCCTCCTTCGAAGACTGGAAACCCAGCCAATGGACCTTCCATCTCGATGAACTTCCATCCCTGGCTGCCTACGCCGTGTACCTTGCCAAAAAAGAACCGGCTTTGCATAACTATCTCGCCAAATGGCAATACCTGAAACCGAAAACCACCGGCGACGACCTGAAAGGGCGCGGTCTCGAACCCGGCCCGAAATACGCCGAAATCCTCCGCCGCCTCCGCGCCGCCTGGCTGGACGGGGAGGTGGGGACGGATGAAGAAGAGATGTCCTTGTTGAATAAAGGCTTCGGAAACCTGTAGAGACTTCCGAAGTCTGCGCCATTCATCTATAATCGGATGGGATACCCACATGCCGGACCGAAAAACCCTCCCCGTCAAACCGCTCGACCAACGCCTGCCATACCGCCTGCGCGAAAACTTCCTGTCCACTCCCGAACTGGCATTATTCCGCACCCTGCAAGGGATGGTCCGCCGACATTACGTCGTTTGCCCCAAGGTTGCGCTCAACGACATCTTCTACATTGTCCGCCCGAACGAGAACGTCCACTACTTCAACAAGATCTTCCGCAAACACGTGGACTTCCTGCTCTGCGAACCCGATACACTCAAACCCGCCATCGGCGTCGAACTGGTCAAGCCTGTGACGAGGAGCGAAACGCGCGAGACCGACCAGTTCATGGAAGACCTGTTCCTCAGCGCGGGACTGCCGCTCGTCCACGTCCCCTCGAGCGAACGATACTCGGAAAGCGATCTTGTGGAACTGTTCCAACTTGCGATCGTGAAGGTGAAGGAAACCGAATCGCTTCGCGCGACGGGGGAACCTGATTCCGTTCCGATGTGCCCCGTCTGCGGGAAGATGATGGTCCTCCGCATCCACCGCAACGGGCCCAACTCGGGGAAAAAATATTACGGCTGCATGGACAGTCCCAGGTGCGGCGGGGCGGTGGAGATAGGGTGATCTTCTACCCTCTTTCCCCCTTCACCAATCCCGCCTCGATCCTCATCGCCTTTCCCGTCCCCTTGTCGCGCAGCATCAGGATTTCCGCCAGGATGCTGACCGCGATCTCCTCCGGCGTCTCGGCGTTCAATTCCAAGCCCATGGGCGAATGAACGCGCGCGATCTTTTCCTCGGGGACTCCCTTTTCCTTCAAAGCCTTGACCGTTGTCAACCACCTGCGCCTCGAGCCGATGACGCCGATGTACGCCGCGTCCGACTCGAACAGGGGAGGCAGACCCGCCGCATCAATACCGGACCCGCGGCTGGTCACCACCAAAAAAGTCCTTCGCGTCACTTTGAGTTGATTCGGCAACTCCGCCATCGGGCATGGATAATACGCGTCCGCCCCCGGCACGGACTCGGGATTGCAGAACTCCTCGCGGTCGTCGCTGACCGCGACGCTGAATCCCAGCCACTTCGCTAGGTGAACGACCGCCTTGCCAACGTGACCCGCGCCGATGACGACGATCGTAGCAGGGGGTAGGATCGGTTCCACGAACACCTCCACGGTCCCGCCGCACACGCCCGGGTCGCCGCGGCTGGGATCCACCATCGAATATGAAAGCAGGCGCGGCTGACCGTCGCCCAACGCCATCCACGCCTCGTCGAGGACGCGGTGTTCCAGATCCCCGCCGCCGACCGTTCCGATGAACTTCCCGTCCGGGTAGACGAGCATCTTGCTGCCCACGTGCCGCGGCGTCGAGCCTTCGCTCTTCACCACCGTGCATAGCGCGGCGGAGTCGTTATTCTTTTCGAGTTCAGAGAGGGCTTGGTAGATGGAATTCATTGTGTTATTGTGTCTTTAAGAGTTATCTCAACCCCAAGAACTTCCTGCAGAATCTTCGAACCCCGGTAGCAATTTTTATAGCCTCTTTTGCTTCATCAAGGGTTGGTTGATTTCCTGGATAACGCCTGCGGACTGCATATTCCGTCAAATCAGTGAGTTCCTGCAAGTCGAAGCCTGTAAGCACACCTACTTTGTTGCACAATGTATTTAACGTGGGAAGATCGTGTGTTTTTGGAAAGTCCACATCCTTATAGATCAGCAGGGTCTTCAGGTATTTTTCGGCGCATTGTTGGGCATGAAAGCAGGCACCAGACGCCAGCGGTTTTCTTAGTTGGACCAATGCTTTAGCCGCGGAATAGTCCTCCTCGGCATTTTGAATCCAGGATTTAAGTTCGCTTATTTCTGTCATAAAGCACTTTGCCTTTTTCGAGGATTTCGCGAATGAAAAAACTGTTATCCTTTCCTCCCCTAAGGGCTTCTTCGATCTCTTTTGGTGTTCGCAGAATGATGTCCACCGGGAATTGTCTGGGATAGAGCAGTTCAGAAATGGCGCGGTATTTTTTCTTGTAGTCCCCTTGCAGTTCCAAAATCACAAGTAAATCCACATCGCTATCGGGCGTCGGATTTCCGTGCGCGTACGAACCGAAAAGAATGATTTTTTCCGGTCGAAGGGCAGATACAATGCGCTCGACGGCTTTCGGCAAAGTTTCCGACACGGGAGGGAATCCTGCGGGTTTCATCTTGGTCTCAAGTTGGAACATGGCGTCTTTCCTTTGACCTGTATTTTACCCCAGCAAATGGTCGCAATATCAATCCTGCGCTTCCAGCAAGTGCGCTTCGAGGCGATCCATTGCCTCCATGAAGGACTGTTCGAGGTCAACGTTGTGTATCTTCGAGAGAACGATGACAGACCACAGGCAATGCGCGAGTTGCGCCTCCAGTTTTTCCCGGCTGTTGGCGATCTCGCGTTTGCCATGCTGCGCTTCGATGAGTTTCACCAGGTTATTGACATCACCTGCAAATCCCCGGGCAATATCTTCGTCGGTTGATGGCGCGTCGTAAAGCCGTTTCTCTTTGCCTTCATACTGCCTGCGCAGGTCCATCGCGCGGTTGAGCAACTTTTGAAATTCCATCATCTCTCCAGCAGCCCCAACACCACCGGCAGCAACTGCTTCTTCCTCGAAACCACGCCGGGCGCGTCGCGGGTGCCGTCCGCGAGCGGCGGATAGGGAAGGTTGTCGAGGACGGGCGGCGCGTCGGAGGAGAGGATGAGTCTACTCGAGCCGCGCACCACGTCTGTGACGAGCAGCATGGCGAAGTCGAGTCCGCGTTTGTCGCGCAGTTCGTCGAGCGCTTTGGTGAGCGGTTGGAGATGTTCGGAGAGTTGCAGGAGGTCGGTCACCTCGGCTTGCGCGATGGCAAGTTTGAATCCGCCCGCTTCATACACCTTGATGTCGTTGCTGACGATCTCCTCCGGTTTGCGGTTGGATAATCCCGCGCCGGCGGAAAGCACGGCATGACCGAAGGATTCGATGGTCTCGCCCTTGAGCGGACTTCCGCCCACGAATGCCCAACGCGCCAATCGCTGTGCGGCTTGATGGTCGCGCGGCGTGGTGGTGGGAGAGGTCAGGATGAGCGTATCAGCCAAAAGTCCCGCGAGAAGCGCACCAGCCAACTCGGGAGGCGCGGAGAGTCCCGCCTCCGCAGCCTGTTCGGAGACGAGCGTCGAGGTTGATCCCACGATGTCCACCGTGAAGCGGATGGGCGTGTGCGTGTGCGGGTTGCCGAGGCGGTGATGATCCAGTATTTCGAGCAGTTCGGCTTCCTCGAGCGAGGCGATGGATTGGCGCGGTTCGTTGTGATCCACGAGGATGATCTTGAGGCGCGGCGGGTTGAGAAGGTCACGCTGGCGGGCGATGCCGAGGTAGAGACCGTTTTCGTCCACAACCCAGTAATCGTCGGTCTCGTCCCACAGAATGCGGTTGAGAAAATCGCGGATGTGCGCGTTGGCTCGGAATTTGGGAACCGTCGTGTCGGCGGCGTCCCGGCACGGCATGGACATCATCTCGCGCACGGTGGTGTCGCCGGGGCGCGGACCGAGGACTTCGGTGAAATATTTGAAGAGGCTGTAGCCGTGGATGATGCCGTAGGGCTTGCCATCCTCGTCCACCACCGGCGCGACGCCGCCCGTGCGGCTGGCGAGCGTCCATGCCGCGCCGAGCTGCGCGTCCGGGCGGATGCTGTCGAGCCGCTGCATCACGGATTCGAAACGCGGCGACGCGTCGGTGAGCAGGACCGGCGGATCGAGGTTGAGGTGCTTCAACACCCATGCGGATTGCGGGTTGAGCGCGCCGGCGCGCGCCGCGATCGTGTCCGCGCCGTCGCGTTCGCGCAGGAGCCAGGCATAGCCCATTGCCGAGGCGATGGAGTCCGTATCCGGGTTGACGTGTCCGATGACGTAGGTCTGATCTGGCATGGTTTATATCCCCTTGAGCAATTCCTGAATATCCTCGTAATCGTATGGAGGGCGTTTTCTAATTCCAATGATCACGGGTCGGTTCTCTTTCATCCAATAAATGATTCGCCATTGACCAGTGCGCAGCCTTCTCACCTCGCGCGACTCATTTTCCACTTTGAGCCGTTTGCTGTTCGAGGGACGCGGCGTACGCTCGAGCCGGTCTATCTCACTTATCAGTTGACGCCGGATATTTCCGGGCAGGCGTCGAAAATCATTCCGTGCGTTTGGGCTGAGAAAGACCCTTGGCTTACTTTTTGTCATCCATTTTCTCCAACTCGGCGCGGACTTTCGACCATGGGATATATCCTGCTTTTTCGAGGTCGCCTCCCGCCGCGTCGATTTCAGCCAGCGCCTCACGGGCGATTTCGATGTCTTCAGCATCTTCGAGCGCTTCGAGGATTTTTTCCCAGGTTTTCAGGTCAACGAGCACGCCGGTTGGCTTCCCCTTTCTTCCAACGACGAATTGCACATTCTTCTCTGTAAGCGTGACCATATCAGCCTCCGACGCAATTATAGCCGCGTCTTCAACGCCCTCCACACTCTCTCAGGCGTTGCCGGGATCTCGTCCACGTTCACGCCGACCGCGTCGAGGATCGCGTTTCCAACTGCGGGCGCGACTCCGTCCATTGGGATTTCAGCGACCGCCTTGACCCCGAACGGATGGCTAGGCTCGAACGTCTCGACGAAGATGGTTTCAAGTTCGGGCATCTCGTCCGCGCGGAAGATGTGATAGCGATCCAAGTCGCGTTCGATGGCGTTTCCGTTTTCATCGTAGCGCATCTCTTCGCAGACCGCGTAGCCGAGCGCCTGTGTCATCCCGCCTTCGATCTGACCCGACGCCGTCAGCGGATTCACGATCACGCCCGAATCGACCGCCATGACAAGTTTGTCCACTGTGACCGCGCCGGTTTCCGTATCCACGGTCACTTCCGCGAACTGCGCCGCGAACGGCGGCGGCGAGACCGGGGAAACGTACGACGCGACGCCCATGATCTGTTCCTGGTTTTCCTTGTGCAGCGAGTTCAACGCGATCTCGGTAAAAGAGATGTTTCGTCCATCGGGAGCGATTGCTTTTCGGTCGGATAGTCGGATGGTCTCATGGTCGGATAGTCCGAGCAAGCGCGCGGCACGGACCTTGATTCTCTCCGCACAAATCTCCGCTGCCTTGACCGCCGCCGTGCCGGAGATGTACGTTGTGGATGACGCGTACGCGCCCTTGTCGAACGGCGTGAAGTCGGTGTCCGACGAATACGTGATCATATCCTCGACAGGCACGCCCAACACCTCCGCCGCCATCTGCGCAAGGACGGTATCCGAGCCGGTGCCCAAATCCGTCGCGCCGACGAGCAGGTTGAACGAGCCGTCGTCGTTCATCTTGATGGACGCGCCGCCCATGTCGAGATACGGGATCGCTGTTCCCTGCATGACCATGGCGACGCCAATGCCCTTGCGTTTGTTGGGTGGGTAGGGGCGGGGTGACCCCGCCCCTACGTGCCATTCGGTATTCCCAAATTTCTGATCCCAGCCAATCGCGGCTTTGCCCTGCGCCACGCACTGCTCCAGTCCCACCGTGTGGATGATCTCAGGGCGCGGTTCGCGTCCCTCGTTCCATGCTGTCGAGAACGGATGATACTCGCCGGGTCGGATGGCGTTCTTCAACCTGAACTCGATCGGGTCGAAGCCCATCGCCCGCGCGATCTTTTCGATGTGGCGGTCGAGGGGCCAATATCCCTGCGGCACACCGTAACCTCTAAACGCGCCGGCGGGCGGCGTGTTGGTGTACACCACATCCGCGTAAAAACGGATATTGGGACTCTTGCGATATTCCCCGTCGCCGACGTACAACGCCATCGCCTTGTGACCTGTGTTGCCGGTGACGGTCAACGCGTGACAGCCGTACGCGCCCGTATCGGACAGCGCGTACATCTCGTTGGCTGTGATCGTCCCATCCCGCTTCACGCCCGTCTTCATCCTGATCCTCATCGGATGCCTCGACCTCGCCGCGACAAATTCCTCCTCCCGCGTGTACTCGTAGATGACCGGTCGCTTCGTGGCGATCGTGAGGTGCGCGGGGACGTCTTCCATCAGCACTTCCTGCTTGCCGCCGAAGCCGCCGCCGATGCGCGGTTTGATGACGCGAATCCGTTTCACCGGCAAATTCAAAACAGGCGCCAACATCCTCCTCACATGAAAGGGAACTTGTGTGGAGGTACGAATCACCAGCCGGTCATCCTCATCCCAATACGTGACGCAGACGTGCGGCTCGATGTGCGCCTGCTGGACTTTCGGCACTTCGTATTCGGCTTCGAAGATTCTGTCCGCCTCGGCGAATCCTTTTTCCACGTCGCCGATGTCAATGCGGATCTCGGCGGCGAGATTTTTGTCAGGGTTGGAATCGGCAAAATTGACGTACTCAGGCTCATCGTGAATCCGAACCGCATCCGGTTTCATCGCATCCCGCGAATCCAGGATGGCAGGCAATACTTCATATTCCACCTCGATCAGGCTCAATGCCTTCTCCGCAATTTCGGGCGTCTCCGCCGCGACCATTGCCACGCGGTCGCCGACGAAACGGACTTTGTTATCCAGCGAGAATGAATCCAGCGGACCGGGGATCGGATCGGATTGCCCCGCTGTCGAGTAAACGACGCGCGGGATGTCCTCCCACGTCAACACCGCAGCGACGCCGGGTAATTCCCTTGCTTTGCTTGCGTCAATCTTCTTGATGAGGGCATGTGCGTGGGGGCTTCGCAGCACGCGGGCGTGTAACATGCCGCGCATGTCCATGTCCGCGGTGAAGGCGGGTTTGCCCTGCACCAGTTTGACCGCGTCCACTTTCTTTTCGGGCTTGCCGACGGTCTGGTAGGTCTCGGTTTGAGGGGCGAGGATGACCTTGGGGGCAACCTTTGTAGTGATCAGTGACCAGTTATCAGTGTTCAGTCTTTCACCCGGTGGCGTACCAGTTTCAACTGGCAACTGATCACTGGTCACTGATAACTGATCCTCCCCGCGCATCACCGCCGCGGCTTTCAACACGGCTTGCACCGGCTTGAGATACCCCGTGCAGCGACACAACACTCCCGCAATCGCTTCGCGCACCTGCTCTTCGCTCGGATTCGGATTCTTATCGAGCAATGCCTTCGCGGCGAGGATCTGCCCGGGCGTGCAATATCCGCACTGGATCGCGCCGGACTCGACAAATGCCTGCTGAAGCGGATGCAAGCCTTCGGTCTTCCTCCAGCCCTGTTCGGGGTGCTCGCCCAAGCCTTCGATGGTGACGATGTGATGTCCTTCGGCTTGCGCGGCAAGCATCGAACCCGCGTTGACCGGTTTGCCGTCCAGCAGCACGGTGTCCGCGCCGCTCAATCCGTGCTCGTCGCCGAATTTGATCCCGTAGTAACCGAGTCTGCGCACGGCGGAGAGCAGGGTTTCGGAGGGAAGAGATTCCAGCGTGTGTTCAATTCCGTTGATTTTGAGGGTGAGGTTCATGGAAAACTCCTGTGACGTTAGCGAATTATCTCAATCGCGATTTTAACTCTTCCAGGTGAATAAGGATCTCAGGATGCAAGTCGAACTTTCCGGCCTTCGAGACGGCTTTTTGCACGATACGTTCCAGTTCCTCCAATGTTACATAGCCAGACGCAATGAGAAAAACGACGTCGTCGTAATCTGTAAACGCCCCCCGATCCACCTTGCTCAGCGCGATGGTGTAAGGGTCAATGACATGGATTTCCAGATTTGCATATTGTCCGATGTATATGCTGCGCCCTTCGCTGCCCTCCGGCAGGGGAATAAATCTGTCAATGGGAACGGCGTCAACCTGCAAACCCATCTCTTTGGCTTTTTTCATGATGGCGCGATGCAATTCGATGGGACGAACATCGTCGCCCACAAAATCAATATCGAACGATGGGCGCGGACTGCCAAGAAGCGTAAGCGCGCCCCCGCCAAGGAGAAATAACCGGGAACCGGGCGGTACGTGTTCTCCCAAAGCGGTCAGGATGGATTCAAGTTTTTGCCTTTCCATGATCACGATTTCCGTAGTTCGAGATCCTTCAACCAAATATCCGCTGCGTGTTGATAAGTCCCAAGCCAGTTGATGCGCGAATTACCCAGTTCCCCCTGGCGCAATGCCAGCGCGCGGAGATTTCCATCCGGGTCGGAGGAAGGGGATATGCCCAATTCCACTGAAAACAGGTCCGGTAGTTTATTCCGGGAAAGGTGCTTCCGCTCGAGCCATACCGCTGCGCTGTAAAAGAACTTTAAGATCAGTCGCCTTTCCAGGCTGAGTTTTTTCGAGACCTTTCCCGCATGAGCGGCGAACTCCGGGTGACGGAGGAAAAGCGGAATTAGACTCAATTGCATACGCGCTTCACGGCTTTTCGCGAGCGCGGCAATCAGGGCTGCAGGAGCGAGCTTTGGTGGGTGGTCAGGCTTGGATCCCAAAATGAAGCGCACATCCCGCGCCCAGAGTTCGGAGACCAGTTGATCGTCAATCTCGGACATAACGCCTCGTCAAATCTCCAATTCTCCGGTCTCCATTTTCTACAACGCCTTCGTCACCTTCAACCCCAAATTCGCGCCCGTCCGTTTGTGGACGTAGTAGCGCGCCAGCGCGTTCAGTTCCGGGATGTTTCGTTCTTCGATGAGTTTGAATTGCCTCGACATGAGATCTCCTGTCTATTGTTGTTTTCAGACACTCTCTCAGACGGAGGAAATTATACCTTCATAGATTGCGCTTTCCATGCGCCAACGGTTCTCTCGAAGGCGGCAGGGTGGATTGGAACAAACTTCGGGGGAATTCTGTTGTATAAATATGGCGACGCCAGGTTCCCATAATATTCCTCGACGGACAACTCCCATGACAAGCATTGATCCCCATCATTCACCCCGTATCGGATTAGGCGCATTATTCCTGTGTTTCCTTTTGCTCCTGCCTGTGATGCTCGGCTGCGGGGCTTTGAACAGCGTCATCCCCCCGACGGTCACGCCGACCGCCTCCAGCACCCATACTCCGTCTGTCACCCCGACCCAAACCTTGACGCCGACCCCCACGCTGACGCCCACTCCGACTGAAATCCCGCCCCTGTGCGGCGGACCGCGCGTCATGTTCATCCTGCTGATCGGGAGCGACCACCGAAATAACAACTACAACGCCGGGCTTGCGGACGCGATCCGCCTCGTGCGCGTGGATTTCGTCGAACCTCGCGTCCAATTGCTGGCGTTTCCGCGCGACCTGTATGTCGAGATCCCGGGCATCGAGAGCCATCATGGGATCACGCACGGGAAACTCAATCAGGCTTACCTGTATGGCAATCCGGGTTTTGCGTATTTCGACGGTCCCGGTCAGGGACCCGGCCTGCTCTCGTTGACCCTGGCGCACAACTTCGATGTTCGTTCGGATCATTACGTGGCGGTCAACCTGCAAACCTTTTCGCGCATCGTGGACGCGCTGGGCGGGATAGACATTCAATTACCTTATGCGATTGATGGACGCGTGAAGGGGTCGAAGGATTCCAATCGTTATTTCCCGGCTGGCAGCCAGCATCTGAACGGCTATCGCACGATGCTCCTGGCGCGTATGCGTCCGCAGGGGGATTTTCAACGCGTCCAGGCGCAGAACCTGGTCCTGCGCGCCATTGCCGAGAAACTTCTCAGCCCGGGCGTGATCCCGCGACTGCCCGAATTGATCGAAGCCTTTCGCGGCTCGGTCCAAACCGACCTGGGACCTGTGGAGATCGGTCAATTAGCCTGCCTTGCAACGATGTTCGACACGCAAAAGATCGAATTCCTCAGTTTCCCCGAAAACCTGTTCACGCTCAGCCGTGTGCGGGACCCCATCCTCGGCAACACGTCCGTCTATAACGCGGACTTCGAGGTGATGAAATTGTACGTGAAGGAATTCGAGGAAGGATCCTGGCTCAAATCAGAGGACGAATGGGATCCGGGGCTTGAACCCTAAATTCCCTCCAAACACCTCTTCGCCAGCGTCGCGGCGACATCCATGCGGTATTCCGCGCTTGCCCATTCATCTGCCGCTTCGTGGAAGGCGTTGCGCGCGGCAGCCTGCGCTGAACGGAGGACGGCGTCCGCAGACGAGGCGTCCACATCCTCGGATTCGGTCCCGTCCATAGCCAGCATGGGACTTTTTCCATAACCGCCAACAGCCAGCCGCGTGCGTCCCGAATTCCATTGCGCGAGCGCGGCGCAGACAATGGGTTTATCGGCGGGGGTACGCGAGACATATTCGAAGGCGAGTTTGACGTTCAAAGGGATGGCGATGGAGGTGATGAGTCCGCGCGGGCGGAGGGGGAGAAAGTCGCCGAGATTTACGATCTGCGATTGACGATCTACGATGATCGTCAGTTTTGCATCGAGGGCAAGGAGCGCCGTTGCAAACGTGGAACGCCCGTCGCACGCGACCAGGGTTCCCGCGAGGGTGGCGGCATTGCGGAGGTTCAACGGCGCTTCGAGTTTCAGCGCGGACTTCAACGCCGCGGGGCAGTGTTCGGATTCGAGAAGCGATTGCAGCGTGAGCGTCGAGCCGAGTTCGAGGCGTTGTCCTGAGCCTGTCGAAGGACTGTTGCCCAAGGGGGTGATCGTATCCAAGCCCAGGAGTTGGAGATCAACCGCCTGAACAGGATCAGTCGTCGGCGTGGAAAGAAGCGTTCCGCCTCCGAGGGGCAGGGTGTTCGGTTGATCGAGAAGCGTCAGGGCTTCGTCCAAAGTTTTCGGGCGATGATAGGTTGTGATCATGGTCTCCTCTTGTGAATCAATTATACCCACCCGGATCATCGTTCCGGGACCACCTTCCATCCCAATTCCCCCAGCCTCGATTGGTCGAATTGCTCTTCGGGGACGTTGATGAGCAATGTGCTGCCTTCGGCGAGCAGTTCGTTCGTTTCGGCGTCGTAAATGCCCGCCCACGCCTCGGCGGATTTGGTTTTCGATTTGCCCGCCCGGCCGACGATCTTCAACGGTTTTCCGACAGGTACGTTCCTGCGATATTTCACTTCGAGTTTGGCGGTGAACATGAAGCGCGGGTTCTGCGGGTCGCTGCCCATGTGCGCCCGCCCGGAGATTTCGTCAATGATCGCGCCGACGATGCCGCCGTGCAGGACGCCGGGATACCCCTGGAAATGATCCGGCGCGGTGTAGGTCGTTTCGACCACGCCCGGCTCCGTTTCGTAAATGTGCAGGTGCAATCCCACCGGGTTTTCGAGCCCGCAGATGAAACACATCTTTGAATTCGGCTGTTTTGTTTTCATACGCCCGATTATACATTGGGTAAAGAAGTCGGGTCATTCCCCCGAGGCGGAAGGCTTCGCAGCGCCGCGTTTGGGCTGCGGCTCGAAAGCCGCGTTACGGCAGCAATAAAATATCCGCCATGTAATAGGAGTGTTCGTAGGCGGTCATGGCTCCGCCTTCGCCGGGGATCGGTTCGACGTTCTCGTTGCCGTTGACGTCCACCCCGTTCCGGATCTGGTTCGCAAGGACGACTGCCTGGCGGATGAAACTTTCCGCTTCGGATAAGGACGACGCTTCGACGACACCGATCAACTGGTCCCGCAATTGAGCCGTCCACCCGCTGACGTTTTCCGCGGCGATCATAACGTGCTCCCCATGGATCAGCATGTTCTCCGTCGCGTCCGCTGATTGGATGGAAAGGTTCGCGTGTGTGAACGTCCCCTGGATGTATCCGGTGTTGCTTCCGTTCAAGAGCAGTCCATAGCCGTCGCCGGGGTCGTCAACGTTTCCGTTACCGTTCCAATCCCTGCGGTCCGGGCTTTGATCGCCGAGGATCAGGTTTAGCATCTGTTCGGCTTGCAAACGGACGTTTTCCTCGTCGCCCGCCTCGAAAGACGTCAACATCTCCTGTGCCAGGTCGTTCAACAAATCCGTGTCCCTTTTCAAGCCGCGCACGAACGGGGTTCGATCCGGCGTGGAACTGAATTCGGACAATAGATGCCTGACGTGCGCGAAGCCGTTGGGCGGCAGGGACATGGAGAACGCGATCTCGTTCGAGGGGTTGGGGTTATTGTCCGGGCTGGGCTCGATGGTGATCTGCATTCCGTGATAGAAGGCGATCAGGTTGCGTCCCGCAGGATCCACGAAGGCGAGAGAGGCGCGGCTCTCCGCGTCGAATTGGATGACGCCGACGCTGAAGAGGCTTTCGCCGTCGTCCGCGATCAGCCACGCCTCATAGTGAGTCCCCTCCGGGGGAGGGGGGAGGTTCCCGGATGAAAATGTCACCTGGTCCGCCTCTGCGGATCCATCCTGGAAGCGAAGCAGACCAACAGGATCGGGGTTTGGGGCAGGTTCAAGCGGGCTGGAGGTTGAGTGCTGCGGTGTGACTGGAATAGCGGTGGGTTCGCGCGCTTCGGTTGGAGCGGGGGACGGTTGTGTCGCCGCGGATCGGTTTGGCAGGAGGGCGACCGCCAGCGCTCCCAATGCGACAGTGATCCCAAGCAAGCCGATGATCACCGGCGTATTGTGTTTTTTCACAGCCGCGTTCGCGACGGTCACTCCATCTCTCCGCCTGGTGGTGACGGATTTCGACGCGGCGGACGGGTAGAGCAAGGTTTCGGCTTCAGTTATCCCCGCGAAGGCGGCTTCGAATGCCCGGGCAAATTCGAACGGAGTCTGGAAGCGTTCCTCCGGGTCTTTGGCAAGGGCGCGGTCCATCACCTCCTGAAGTTCCTCGGAAAGCCCTGGTATGGGCGGAGGCGGATCGTAGATGTGCATGTGTAGAACGCTCATGGTCGAATCCGCCTCGAAGGGAACCCTGCCCGCGAGCATTTCATATACGGTGACGCCAAGCGAATAAACGTCCGAGCGGGTGTCGACGCGGTCGCCGCGCGCCTGTTCGGGACTCATGTAAGCGGGCGTGCCGGTGATGACGCCGGTGCTGGTCTGTTTGTTCGATTGCAGGAATCGCACGAGACCGAAATCCGTCAGGATCGGTTCCACGTCATTCGGGAGCGGCTTCTCGGCGGAGATCGGGATGGTAGGCGAGGTCAACAGGATATTGGCAGGTTTGACGTCCCGATGAACGACGTTGTTCCTATGGGCGTAGGTTAGGGCGTCGGCGATTTTTTTGAGCAGGTCCTGTATCTGGAGAATATCAAGGCGCTGGTTGCGTTTGTGCAATTCACGCAGGTATGTCCCCAGTGAAACGCCCGGCACGTATTCCATCACAAGGTAGGGCTGGTTCTGATACGAGTCGAAATCAAAGACCTGGACGATGTTGGAGTGTCTCAGCATGGCGATCACGCGCGCTTCGCGTTCGAAACGGTCGCGCAATTCAGGCTCCTCCTGCAGGTCGGCTTTCAGAAACTTGACGGCGACCGAGCGATGGAGAGTGGTGTGCGTGCCGATGTACACCTCCGCCATTCCCCCTTTCGCGAGGAACATGTCCACGTGCACTTTGCCTAGCATTTTGCCGGTCAGACTGGGCATGGCGGAATTATACAGTACTCCCCGAACGGGACAATGAATTGAAATGATAAAAAAACGAACTCCGGGGGATCCTCCTGGCGGACGTTCCGGGTTCGTTTTTTGGTTCAGTGGGGTTTTATTGGGTAAGATCCGTTCCAGGCACGGAAGTGACAGATGCGGCGGGGATGATTTTACGGCAGGGCGAGAGGCAATTGATCCAGCTCCACGGTGCAGGATAAATATTCCCTGGATACCCAACCCTGCTCTTCGCTTCCCCCCATGCCCACCTTGATCCAATCGCCATCGGAGTTGACGCCCAACGGCTGAACGACGTCGTCCCTGGTGAGGAAGGTGGAGGAGGAATATCCCGTTCCCGGTCCCGTTCGCAGATTCAACGCCAGCGCTTTGACCGTGCAAACGAGAGGCGCTTCGAAGTCGAGGACGGTGAGGGAATCGAAGTGGATGTGGGTGTGGGCGCTGTCGAAGGTCTGGGCGTACAGACCGACTTCCCCGCTGGCAAAATCGGGGTCGGTGACCTGAGTGACGAGTCGGTCGTTGATGTGGAAGGAGAAGTTGGCTCCCTGGGCGTCCACGCGGAGGGTGTCTTCGCCATCCAGGTCGTGGATGCCTTCTTCGACGCCTTCCGAG
>JAANMU010001379.1_pt1 | contig 22319 bp, 26 predicted proteins | sample 7279701 | NCBI WGS metagenome assembly JAANMU01 (sample SAMN14094539, study PRJNA606508) | bioreactor metagenome | isolation source: A lab-scale SPAN reactor treating ammonium-rich wastewater day 57 | place: Ireland: Galway | collected 2017-03-13 | reverse complement strand
GGTGGAACCGGACGCGGCAGCCGCCGAAGCACTGCCGGTCCAGAAAGTCCCGGCACCGCCCGCAACCGGCCCGACCGGCCCGACACAAACAGGGGAGACCCCATGAATCTCAGCGTAGTGTGCGCAGCCTTTGGAGCCTTTCTGGCATTCATGGGGTTTGCCTTTGGATTTTGGGGCTTCCTGGTCTCGGCCATTTTCATTGCGGTCGGCGCCTTTGTCGGCCGTGCCGCGAGCGGTCGCCTTGACTGGCGGGGCGTGCTTGACGCCCTGACCGGACGGCGCTCTTCGTCGTGACGGAGGATCCGGTGGATCAGGCTCCCGCAACCGGGCTCCAGGGCACCAGTGCGGGTTCGGCCGGGCTGGCCGGGCACAACCGCATCAGCACCCAGGCCTTGACCTCGGTGGCGAAGGTTGCGGCCGCCGACGTCTTGGCGGTCGAACCGGGCCAGGTGCGTGTGAGCTGGTCGGATGAGGCCGGCGAACTGGCCCTGGCCATCACCTCAGCCATTGGCGCCCCCTCGCTCCAGGCGGTCCGCCGGAACCCCGGCCGCGTCGCCATCAGCGGGGGAAGCATCATGGCCCGGGCCACGGCCGCCAAGGCGCAGATACTGGAACAGGTCGAGTATCTGACGGGCTCGGTGATCAGCCGTGTGGACATCAGGATTTCCGGTGTGATTCCACGCGACGACGGGCGGGTGCTATGACAGTCTTCATGCAGAAGGTGCTGCGCCGGGAAACCCGCTCGGCCCGGTCTCTGCTCGCCGTTGCCACAGCCATCGTGGCCGCCCTGATCGCCATTTACTGCGTGCTGGAACTGCTCCTGGCAGGCTTGGGCGAGCCCACCTGGCTGGTGGACCCCCTCACCTTCGCCCGCTGGGTGGCGGAGCTGCCCGGCGGCGTCCAGCCCGTGCTGCTCGTCGCGGCCGGGGTGCTGCTGGCACTGGTTGGTGCGGTCTTCCTTGGCAGCGGCCTGCTTCCGGGCCGCCGCGCCCGCCACGTCATCGACGACCCCCGGGTCGCCATTGTTGTCGAGGACGAGGTCATCGCCTCCGGCCTGGCCCGCATCGCCCGGATGGCTGCCGGGGTCACCCGCGAACAGGTCATGGTGACTGTGTCTGCCCGCACCGTGCAGGTCAGCATCCGCCCCACCTCAGGCATCCGGCTCTCCGAGGAGGGCATCAAGGACGCCGTAGAGGCGGAATTGGCCTCGATGTTGCTAGATCCGGCGCCAACCGTCACGGTGAAGCTTGCCGACAGCGGGGTGATTGGCGTATGAACGGCACACCCCGAGTCCTTAACAGGACGCTTCTGGCCCTTGCTGGCCTTCTGATGCTCGCTGTCGGTGTCGGACTGGTGCTGATCGCCACGGTCCCGGCCATCGCACACTGGTGGCAGGACTACGCCGGCGCGCAGGTGGACTGGCTCGTGGACTATGAACAGCGCTCCCGGCTGATTGTCACCGGGCAGAGCTGGATTTGGCTCGCAGCTGCCGCCTACTTCGTCCTGGTTGTGGTCCTTATGGTCACCTGGATTGCCAACCAAGGCAAGGGCCGCGCCAACACGCTGGTTGCCCGGGCGGGAACTGCTGACGACGACGGTGCCGCCGGAGTGGTCAAGCTCAGTTCCGCCGTGGCCGAGCAGGCATTGAAAAGCGCCCTTCTGGAGCGGAAGGACCTGCTGGGGGTTTCCGTGACGAGTTATGACTTCAACAATGAGACCGCGCTCAAGGTCAGGGTGCTGCCGCGCCAGGGCGTGGCACCGCACGCTGTCGCGGAGGACGTGGGGGAACTCGTTGCCGCACTGGATGAGCTGCTGGGGGTGGAAGTCCCTGTGCTCCTGAGCATCGGCGCGGCGGCACGCTCACGCTTCACCAAAGCCGAAAGAGTCCGCTAGTCTCGTTTCACCACCGCCCTTTGGTGCTTTTGCCGGGGGCCAACAATGCAACAAGGAAGGCAACATGACTGAGAACAATGCCGACAACCTGGCCGACAACGCCGCAGAAGCAGCCGACAAGGCCAAGCATGTCGCTGCCGATGCGGTGGACAACGTCAAGGACTTTGCCGCCGATGCGGTGGACAACGTGAAGGACTTCGCAGCCGATGCAGGCGAAAAGGCCAAGGCCGTTGCCGGCGACGCCGCTGACAACGTCAAGGATTTTGCCGGTGACACCGTCGAAAATCTGAAGGAATTTGCCGGCGATGCCACAGAGAACCTGAAGGATTTTGCCGGGGACGCCACTGAGAACCTGAAAGACTTCGCGGGCGATGCTGCGGAGCACGCCAAGGGGCTTGGCGCCAAAATCTCCGGTTTCTTCAAGGGCGGCAAGTAGCAAAGGGCCTTCGGGCACAACAACCAAGGAGCGGTGGCTGCCAAAAAGGCGGCCGCCGCCCCTTGTCGTTCCTAAACAATTGGTAACGAATGTATGCAAGCGCTTGCACACCCTCCTCCGTGCCGATAGTGTGATTTTCACCACTCAAAAGCACCTCTTGCAAAAGAGCGTGCCGCGACCAGAAATCATTGAATTTAGGAGCATGGGCATGGGAATGAAGACGAATAGAATGCTGTTGCCGCTGGCGACCGGAGCGGTGCTGGCCATGGTGCTGTCGGCCTGCAGTGGCGGAACGGGCGGTGGCGGCGGCGGAGGCGACGCGTCGGCAAACCTTGACGGCCGGGGGCCCATCACCTACGTCCAGGGCAAGGACAACTCCAACGTCGTGCGTCCGCTCGTGGACAAGTGGAATGCCGCCCACCCTGATGAAAAGGTCACGTTCAAGGAGCAGTCCGACAACGCCGACCAGCAGCACGACGACCTTGTGAAGAACTTCCAGGCCAAAAACGTCGACTACGACGTGGCCAGCGTGGACGTGATCTGGACGGCGGAGTTTGCCGCCAAGGGATGGCTGCAGCCACTCAAGGACACCATGGCGGTATCCACCGACGGCATGCTGCCGGCCACAGTCCAGACCGGAACCTACAAGGACGTGCTCTACACGCTTCCGCAGACCTCCGACGGCGGCATGCTGTACTACCGCAAGGATCTGGTGCCCACGCCGCCGAAGACGTGGGACGAGATGATGGGGATGTGCTCCATCGCGAAGGAGAAGGGCATTGACTGCTACGCAGGCCAGTTCGCCCAGTACGAGGGCCTGACGGTCAACGTGTCCGAGGCCATCAACAGCCAGGGTGGGTCAATCGTCGACAAGGACGGCAAGGCCACGGTGAATTCACCGGAGGCCAAGGCCGGACTGCAAAACCTCGTTGACGCCTACAAGGACGGCAACATCCCCAAGCAGGCACTGACCTACCAGGAAGAGCAGGGACGCCAGTCCTTTGAAGCCGGCAAGCTGATGTTCCTGCGCAACTGGCCGTATGTGTACAACCTGGCCAAGACGGACGGATCATCCACGGTCAAGGACACCTTCGGCATAGCCCCGCTGCCCGGCAAGGACGGCCCTGGTGCTTCGACCCTTGGCGGACACAACCTCGGCATCAGCGTGTACTCCAAGAACAAGGCCACGGCCAAGGACTTCCTGGCCTTCATGACCACGGAGGAAACGCAGAAGTTCTACGCCACCCAGGGCTCCCTCGCACCAGTGCTTGAATCCCTGTATGACGACGCCGACCTGGTCGCCAAGCTGCCGTACCTGCCGGTCCTGAAGACCTCGATCCTGAACGCCGTCCCGCGCCCCGTGACGCCGTTCTACCCGGCAGTCACGCAGGCCATCCAGCAGAACAGCTTCGCTGCTCTGCAGGGCACCAAGACCGTGGACCAGGCCCTGACCGACATGGAAGCGGCCATCAACACCACAGTGTCCAAGTAACGGTTGTATCCGGTGCCGGCATCCGATGAGGATGCCGGCACCGGGCATGGGCCGTTTCGACAAGCTTGAACGATGAAAGGGGCGGGCATGTCCGCAAACGTGGACCCGCAGGCCAAACCAGAAACCGCGGTGCCCAGGCCCGGCGGTGGCAGGGGCGGCAGCAAGGAAGTGGGCATGGATCGGAAGGAAAAGACCCAGGGCAGGCTGGCGGCACTGCTGATCGTGCCAACGCTGGTGGTCCTGGCCGTCGTGATTCTCTACCCGGTAGTCAACGCCATCATTATGTCCCTGGAACACGACGAGGGCCTGGATCCGGTAACGGGAACCTTCGTCGCCGGGGGGTTCGCCGGACTGGCCAACTACACGCACTGGCTGTTCCAACAGTGCACGGGGCCCGGCGGGGAAACCGTCAGCTGCCCGCCCGGAACCCTCGGTGCACAGTTTTGGTCCTCCACCGGAGTGACCTTCTTCTTCACCGTGGTGACTGTCTTCTTTGAGACCATCCTCGGCTTTTGGATGGCCGTCATCATGGCCCGGGCCTTCAAGGGGCGCAGCGTCCTGCGGGCCGCCGTCCTCGTCCCCTGGGCCATCCCGACAGCTGTGACAGCCAAATTGTGGTTCTTCATCTTTGCCTTCGACGGCATCGCCAACACACTGTTCAACACCTCCATCCTTTGGACGGGCAGCGAGGGTCCGGCGCGCACCGCCATCATCATTGCCGATGTATGGAAAACCACGCCGTTCATGGCCCTGTTGATCCTCGCCGGGCTGCAAATGATCCCGGCCGACATCTACGAGGCGGCCAAGGTGGACGGGGCCACGGCCTGGCAGCGGTTCAGGCTGATCACCCTGCCGCTGGTGAAACCGGCGCTCATGGTGGCCATCCTCTTCCGCACGCTGGACGCGCTGCGCATGTACGACCTGCCCGCCATCATGACTGGCGGCGCCAACGGCACCACAACGCTGTCCATCCTGGTGGTGAACCAGATCCGCATCGGCTTCAACTCGGCGGCCGCCCTGTCCACCATCACCTTCATCATCATCTTCATCGTGGCGTTCATCTTCGTCCGGTTCCTCGGGGCCAACGCCGTTGAAACCGCCAGTGGCGGGGCAAAGGGGAAACTTAAATGAGCACCATGACGCAAACGGCCGCGGCGCATGCGGCCGCCGCCAAGGGCGTGGCCCGGCGCCGAGAACGGTGGGCCAGCGGGCGCACCTACATCAGCGCCGCCATCATTGTCATCTGGTGCCTGCTGCCGTTCTACTGGATGGTGGTCACGGCGTTCCGGGACGTTGGCTACACCTTTGACCCCACCCCGTTCTTCACGCACGTCACCTGGGACAACTTCGCCACGGCGTTTTCGTCCGAGATGGGCAACCATCTGGACAGGGCGCTGCTGAACTCGCTGTTCATCTCCGGGGTCACCACCGTTGTGGCACTCTTGTTTGGCGTGTTCGCCGCCTACGCCCTGGCCCGGCTCAATTTCCGCGGCAAGTTTCTGGTGCTGGGCGTGGTCCTGGGCGCCTCGATGTTCCCGGGCGTGGCCATCGTGACACCGCTGTTCCAGCTGTTCACCAACATCAACTGGACGGGCACCTACCAGGCGCTGATCATCCCGAACATTTCCTTCGTGCTGCCGCTGACCGTCTACACCTTGACGTCGTTCTTCAGGGAAATGCCCTGGGAACTGGAAGAAGCAGCCCGCATTGACGGCTGCACTGCAGGGCAGGCGTTCCGCAAGGTCATCCTTCCTCTGGCCGCCCCTGCGGTGTTCACCACGGCCATCCTCGCGTTCATTGCGGCGTGGAACGAGTACCTGATTGCCAGCATCCTCTCCAGCGACGCCACCCAAACCGTGACCGTTGCCATTGCCAGCTTCGCCGGTTCCCAGCCTCACCAGGAGCCGTACACGGCCGTCATGGCCGCCGGCACGGTGGTCACGATCCCGCTGGTTGTGCTGGTTCTCATCTTCCAGCGCAAGATCGTCGCAGGCCTGACGGCGGGAGCGGTCAAGTGACGCCGGAACGTGCCACCCCGAAGCAGCCCGAGGGACCCAACGGGCTGCACATCCCCACGAGCCGGCAAAAGAGCGGGGAGGACTTTGACATCATCATCGGCTTCCTTGGCTTCTGGGCGGCGCTGCTGTTCGGGGTCACCGTGTGGATGGAGCTGACCGGGCAGCCTGCGCTGGTCTGGGCACTAGGATTATTGCTGGTCTGCCTGGGCCTGTGGTTCATGATCCGCCTGCGCCGGAAACTTCCGGAACGACGCAGCAGGCGCCGGCAGTAGTTCCAGGCGGACAGAGGGGGAATCGCACACATGGGAGCAGGCATTGACGATGTTGCCCTTCGGGCAGGTGTGTCCACGGCAACAGTTTCACGCGCCCTGCGCGGCCTGCCCCGGGTGAGTCCCGAGACCCGGGCCCGCGTCCTTGCTGCCGCAAGGGACCTCGGCTATGTGGCCTCGCCCTCGGCAAGCGGGCTTGCCACGGGCCGCACCCGCACCGTGGGCGTCCTGGTTCCCTATGTCGACCGCTGGTATTTCGGCCACGCCATCGAAGGCATCGACCAGGTGCTGCGGGAAAACGGCTACAACCTGCTGCTTTTCAGCCTGGGCGGCTACAGCCCGGGACGCCGGCGCAGCTTCACCGAGAGCATGGTTCGCAAGCAGATTGACGCGCTCCTGGTGCTGACCCTGTGGCTTTCCGACGAAGAACTGCTCCAGCTGCAGCGCACGGACATTCCGCTCATGGCCGTCGGCGGTCCCGTGGACGGCTGCGCGGGGGTTCACATCGATGACACCGCCGCCGCCGCAGCAGCCGTCGAGCACCTGATCGGGCTGGGCCACCGGCACATCGGCTACTTGCATGGCGCGGCGCAGGACGAACACAATTTCAAGGTTCCGGGGCTCCGCAGCGTGGCCTTCAGGAACACCATGGTGCGGGCCGGGCTGGAGCTGCGACCCGAATGGCTGGTGCCAGGGGACTTCACCATTGCCGACGGCGCGCGGGCGGCGGCCAGGATTTTTGACCTGCCCGGCGACAAGCCAACTGCACTGTTTTGCGGATCGGACGAAATGGCCTTGGGCGCCATGTTTGAGGCCCAACGCCGCGGCATCAGGATCCCGCAGGAGCTGTCCGTGGTGGGCATCGATGACCACGAATTTTCCGAGCCCGCAGGCCTGACCACCGTGGCACAAAAGCCGGTGGAGCAGGGCAGGGCGGCGGCGGCCATGGTGCTGGCTGAACTCAACGGATCCCCGGCAGCCGTGCAGGAGACCATCATGCCCTTCGAGCTGGTGGTCCGCAGCACCACTGCGCCCCCGCCAAAGCGTCCGGCCTGAACCTTGTGCGGGTGGGCCCGCGCGTCCGAGCGTTCCCTCGTGAGCTTGCGAGCGGAGGGAGGACGTGGGGACTAGTTGGCGCGGGCCAGCTGGCGGATGGGCATCCACCGGTTTGCCAGGCGGCGGTATGCCGCGGCCGCACCGGTAAAGTCGCCGTCCGCCAGGCACTGCAAGCCCATGTGGACGTCGGCGGGGGAATCGTCGGGATGGACCCGGTTGGCGACGGGTCCGTAGTCAAGTTCCACCACGCCGTCCTCGCCAAACGCGGCCAGCCAGCGGCCCAGGTCCTCCAACTCCTCAAAGAGGTCAAGGTCCGGCGCCATCGCGGCCAGCATGCGCAGCATCCGTTCGGCGCGGCCAACCGCGGTGGACAGCGGCACCTGGATGCGCACCGTCAGGATCCTGCCGTTGGCCTCCACCACTTCCATGCGGTCATTGGCATACACCAGCGTGAACCAGCTGAAGGGGATGCCCCACGTGGACGAGCGGGTCTGCAGCGGCATGTCCAGCGCCGGCGTGGCCGTGGCCTGTTCGAGCTGCGCAGCCCACTGCTCCTGGCTCAGCACCATGGTTGCGAGCTGTTCCATGTTGCCGGCGAGAAGCTCCGCTGCACCGGCAATTGACCGGGCCACCGCCTGGTTCGGGGCATACAGCTCACCCTCGCCCCCATCGAGGGTGAGAGTTCGCACCTTGTCCGCGTCCGGCGTCGGCAGCGGGCGTGCGGCGGTGAGGCTGACGCGTTCCAGGGACTCGGCCAGCTCGCTGGCGTCAACACTGACGGGGTCCTGGCCGGGATCGATCAGGCTTTCGATGTGGGCGAACTCGGCCTTGGTATATGCCGTGCGGGGCAAGTACACGCGCAGGCTGGACACGAAAGGGAGTTGCACGCCGCCCAGATACAACCCTGATGCCATGGATCAGCCCAATTCCACAATGACCGGGGCGTGGTCAGACGCGCCCTTGCCCTTGCGTTCCTCACGGTCGATTTCGGTCTCGGCCACGCGGGCCGCGAGTGCGGGGGAGGCCAGCACGAAGTCGATGCGCATGCCCTCCTTCTTGGGGAAGCGCAGTTGCGTGTAGTCCCAGTAGGTGTAGACGCCCGGGCCGGGGTGCTGGGGGCGGACGACGTCGGAGAAGCCCGCCGCCTCAAACGCCGAGAACGCTGCCCGCTCGGGTTCGCTGACGTGGGTCAGGCCCTGGGTGCGGAAGTAGTCGATGTCCCAGACATCGTCGTCCTGCGGGGCGATGTTGAAGTCGCCCATGAGGGCGATCTGGGCGTTGGGGTCTTCCGCCAGCCAGCCCGCGGCCTGGTTCTTGAGCTCGTCGAGCCACTGCAGCTTGTAGGGCATGTGTTCGTCGTCCAGGGCGCGGCCGTTGGGCACGTAGAGGCTCCAAATGCGCACGCCGTTGCAGGTGGCTGCGATGGCGCGTGCCTCCTGGACGGGGTCCTTGCCGCCCTTGCCAAATGCGGGCTGGTTGACGAATGTGCGTTCCACATCCTCCAGCCCCACACGGGAGGCGATGGCCACGCCGTTCCACTGGCTGAAGCCAAAGTGGGCCACCTCGTAGCCGTTGTTTTCAAAGAGCTCCCAGGGGAAGTTCTCGTCCTTGCACTTGGTTTCTTGGATGGCCAGGACATCGGCATCGGTCCGGCGCAGCCAGTCCTCCACACGGTCGGCACGGGCACGCAGCGAGTTCACATTCCAGGTAGCAATCTTCACGTACCCAAGCTATCAAGTTAACCCGCCGAGGCAACGGCGGCGCCCGCCGCAACAGGTGTCCATGTGTGGGCAGAGACACCAGTACGGCTGCCCTGGCTGCCAAATGACGTTGCCCAGGGTTACAAAAGGGTAACGCCTGCCCTTCCCAGTGCCCGCGGCGCCAGATCGTAAATGCACCCGCCGCCGCAGGGTGCCGAATGGCTAAGATTGCGCTCTCCGCGAAATTGGCTCTGTTAGCGTGGGGCGTGAACCAGTAGACCGACAAGCCTGCGGGCAACTGTCCCATTGTGTGGGGATTACGACGAATCGTAGTTCGTACATGCGGGACAGCCAGACACAGGCCGTCGAACTGGCGGTAGGGATAGCTTCCCGATTTTTGCCTGGACAGGCAAAACCGTCTTTCCTTGCTGCCCCGGCCGGGGCGTGCGGGGGAGCGAAGAGTTTGACGCGTAACAACGCCTGCAGCACGAGCACACCAATCGCGAACGTTGGGCCAACCCGCCACATCTGGGCGCCCGGCCGCCGCGTAGATGGGTACTACGTGTACGAATCCATGAACAACTCCGCGCCTAAAAGTGGCGCGCTGCCGGACCTTGACCACAAGGATGCGGCAAACCGACCCGGGGCACAGCAATCCGGGACAACCCCGGCCGGCGACATTGCCCTGAGCGTCAGCCACCTCTACAAGGTCTTTGGCAAGCGCCCCGCCGAAGTCATCAAGCGCCTGAAGGGCGGCAAGAAGCGCAGCGAACTTTCCGCACTCGGAACCGCCGCTGTCATCGATGCCTCCTTTGAGGTCAAGAAGGGCGAGATCTTTGTGGTCATGGGCCTCTCCGGCTCCGGCAAGTCCACCCTGATCCGCACACTCAACGGCCTGTGGGCACCCACCGAGGGTTCCGTGGTGGTGGGCGGCACTGATATTTCCAAGATCAGCGACAAGGAACTGCGGCGCGTCCGCCAGGAGAAAATCTCCATGGTGTTCCAGCACTTTGCCTTGATGCCACACCGCACCGTCGTGGAAAACGCCGCCTACGCCCTGCAGGTCCAGGGTGTTGCGAAGGCCGAACGACTGGCCCGGGCCGAGAAGATCCTCAGCCTCGTGGGCCTGGAAGGCTGGGGCGCAAAGTTCCCCGGCGAGCTCTCCGGCGGCATGCAGCAGCGTGTGGGCCTTGCCCGCGCCCTCTGCGCCGAAACCGACATCCTGCTCATGGATGAGGCCTTTTCCGCACTGGATCCGCTGATCCGCCGCGAAATGCAGGAACAGCTGGTGCTGCTGCAGTCCGAGCTGGAAAAAACCATCATTTTCATCACCCACGACCTCAACGAGGCCATGTTCCTGGGCGACCGCATCGCCGTCATGCGCGACGGTGAAATTGTCCAGATCGGCACCCCGGATGAGATCCTCACCAGCCCGGCCAACGACTACGTGGCCCAGTTTGTGCAGGACGTGGACAGGACCCGGGTGCTCACCGCCGGCGGCGTCATGGAACCGCCGCTCGCCGTCGTCAACCTCTCCGGAGGCCCCCGCAACGCCCTACGCACCATGCGCGACCTGCAGGTGTCGGCCGCGTTCGTCGTCGACCGCCGCCGCAACTACCTGGGCACCGTCCGCGACCGCGACGTCATGAAGCAGGTCGAGGCGCACAGCTCCGACCTCAACGCGGTCATCCGCAAGAGCATCGACCCGGTCAGTCCGGACACGGCCCTGAACGACCTCTTTGGCCGTGCCGTGGAGAGCCCCATCCCGCTGCCTGTGGTGGACGACGCCGGACGGCTGGTGGGTGCCTTGCCGAGAGTCACGCTGCTGGCCGCCTTGGGCAACGTTCCGTCAACGACGGGTGAATTCCCCGTGGTTGATGCGGCCGTGGCACCCATCCCCGAACAAGTTGTCACCGCCGCGCTGGCGAAGACCGAAGGAGACGCATAGTGGAACCGCTTTTTAGGATCCCGCTGGGCGACTGGGTGGAAGTGGGCCTTGACTGGCTCACGTCCACCTTCGACGCGGTCTTCCTCTACATCCGCAATGTGCTGGTGGGCGCCTATGACGGGCTCGACTGGCTGCTGACCACCCCGCCATACTGGGCCGTGATCGTGGTGTTTGCCGCCATCGCCTGGTGGGCGAGCGGCTGGAAGCTGGGTGTCGGCACTTTGCTGGGCTTCGCCGTCGTGGTGGGCGTGAACCAGTGGGACAACGCCATGCACTCCCTGGCGCTGGTCACCATCGGCACCGTCGTGGCCGTCGCCATCAGCCTGCCGCTGGGCATCTGGGCGGCGAGCTCGGACCGCGCGTCGTCGATCATCCGGCCCATCCTGGACTTCATGCAGACGATGCCGGCCATGGTGTACCTGATCCCGGCCCTCGTCATGTTCCGCGTGGGAGTGGTGCCGGGCATCATCGCCACGATCATCTTCGCCATGGCGCCCGGCGTGCGCTTCACCGAGCTGGGCATCCGCGGCGTGGACAAGGAAGTGGTGGAGGCCGGGCACGCCTTCGGCTCCAGCCCCTCACGCATCCTGTTCCAGATCCAGCTGCCGCTGGCCCGGCCCACCATCATGGCCGGCATCAACCAGGTCATCATGCTGGCCCTGTCCATGGTGGTCATCGCCGGCATGGTGGGCGCACCCGGCCTGGGCGCCGAGATCGTCAAGGCGCTCAACCGCATTGACGCCGGGATGGGATTCGAGGCGGGCATCGCCGTCGTCATCCTGGCAATTTTCCTTGACCGGGTGACGGCCAGCTTTGGCGTCAACTCGAAGAGCAAGGTCCTCCAGGACGCCTAATCCGCGTCCGCACAGTTTTACAAACCAATCGCGGCAGCCGTGAACGCAGGGCAGCCAATGAAAGGAATGCATCATGAAGAAGAAGTTTTTTGGGGCAGTGGCCATGGCCGCAACGCTGGCACTGGGCCTGACCGCCTGCGGTTCCGGCTCCGACGCCGCAGCCACCGTGGAGAACGGTGACAAGAAGGACCTCAAGGTTGTTGTCTTCAACGGCTGGGACGAAGGCGTGGCGGCTTCCGAACTGTGGAAGGCGATCCTCACCGAGGAGGGCTACAACGTCAAGCTCGAGTACGCGGACGCTGCACCGGTTTACTCGGGCCTGTCCTCCGGCGACTACGACGTGGTGCTGGACACCTGGCTGCCCATCACGCACAAGTCCTACATCGAGGAATACGGCGACAAGATGGTCGACCTGGGCGCCTGGAACAGCGACGCCAAGCTGACCATCGCCGTCAACGCCGACGCCCCCATCGACTCGCTCGAGGACCTGGCTGCCAACGCAGACAAGTTTGGCAACAAGATCATCGGCATTGAGCCTGGGGCCGGCCTGACCGAAGTCACCACCGACGACGTCATCCCCGGCTACGGCCTGGACAAGATGGAATACATCACCTCCTCCACCCCGGCCATGCTCTCCGAGCTGAAGACGGCCACCAGCAAGGGCGAGAACATCGTGGTCACGCTGTGGCGCCCGCACTGGGCCTACGACGCGTTCCCCGTGAAGGACCTGAAGGACCCCAAGGGCCTGCTCGGCGAGGCCGAGGGCATCCACAGCTTCTCCCGCCTGGACTTCGACAAGGACTTCCCGACGCTCGACGGCTGGCTGAAGAACTTCAAGATGGACTCCGAGACCCTGCACTCGCTGGAGAACGTCATGTTCAACGGTGAAAAGACGGACGACTACACGGAGATCGTGAAGAACTGGATCGCCGAAAACCAGGACTACGTGGACTCCCTGACCGCGTAACCCTCCTGAAACGCGGCATCACTTTTCGCCCGTTCCACATCCAACGCTGTCGCAGCAATGGCCAGAATTTCGTCGAACGCTATCGCATACTGTGCGATAGCGTTCGACGAAAAGCAGCCATTGCCGCGACAGCGTCCTGGGTTAACGAGAGTGTCCCTGGTCAAGGGGTGGGGGTGGTGGGGAAGTCGGAGTCCTTGTATTCCTTGCCCGCGGGTGCTTCCGCACCGGTGCCGCCATGGCGTGCCTTTTCGTTGGCGCGCAGCTCCACGCGGCGGATCTTGCCGGAGATGGTCTTGGGCAGCTCCGCGAACTCCAGCCGGCGGATGCGCTTGTAGGCGGGCAGGTGTTCGCGGCAATACGCAAAGATCTCCCCGGCCAGCTTGTCGCTGGGTTCGTAGGCGGCGGCCAGCACGATGTATGCCTTGGGTACGCTGAGCCGCAGCGCATCCGGCGACGGAACCACGGCTGCCTCCGCCACGGCCGGGTGCTCGATCAGCACGCTCTCCAGCTCGAAGGGGGAGAGCCGGTAGTCGGAGGACTTGAAGACATCGTCGCTGCGGCCCACGTAGGTCAGGATGCCGTTCTCGTCCCGGCTGGCCACGTCACCCGTGTGGTAGTAGCCGCCGCGGAAGGCCTCGGCAGTCTTTCCAGGATCCCCGTAGTAGCCCTTGGTAAGCCCCACGGGGGCGGGGTCCAAGCGCAGGCAAAGCTCGCCGTCGTCCTTCTCCTCACCGGTGACCAAATCCAAAAGGACGACGTCGTAACCCGGGAGCGGGCGGCCCATGGAACCGATCTTGATGGGCTGGCCGGGCGTGTTGGCAACCTGGACCGTGGTCTCCGTCTGGCCGAAGCCGTCGCGGATCAGCTGGCCCCAGGCACGCTCCACCTGGCCGATGACCTCGGCGTTGAGCGGCTCGCCGGCGGAAACGACCTTCGTGGGCGGGGTCTTCAGGAGCGTGAGGTCGGCCTGGATGAGCATGCGCCAGACGGTGGGCGGTGCGCAGAAGCTTGTCACGTGCTCGGCGTCCATCTGGGCCATGAGGGCGGCGGCGTCGAAGCGCGTGTAGTTGTAGATGAACACGCAGGCCTCGGCGATCCAGGGAGTGAACACGTTGGACCAGGCATGCTTGGCCCAGCCGGGGGAGGCGACGTTGAGGTGGACGTCGCCCGGTTCCAGACCGATCCAGAACATGGTGGAGAGGTGGCCCACAGGGTATGACGTGTGCGTGTGCTCCACGAGCTTGGCCTTGGACGTGGTGCCGGAGGTGAAATAGAGCAGCATGGTTTCATCCGCGCGGGTGGGCGCGTCCGGGGTGAAATGTTCCGGGGCGGTGTCGGAGGCGGCATAGTTCAGGACGGACCGGGTGGCGGCGACCGTGGCGTGGGCGCCGGTGTTGGCGGCCCCGCCCTGCAGCCCGATGCCCACCAGCCGGTAGTTCCCGGGGACGCTGGCGAACTTGGCCATGTCCTCTTCCCGGGCGGCGACCCAGCGGGCCTGCCCGCGCTCCACACGGTCGCGGAGGTCTGCCGGGCCCATCATGGTGGTGGTGGGGATCATGACGACTCCGAGCTTCATGCAGGCCAGCATCAGCTCCCACAGCTCGACCTGGTTGCCGAGCATGATGATGATGTGGTCGCCGCGCCGGATGCCCTCGCCACGGAGCCAGTTGGCGACCTGGTTGGAGCGGCGGGAGAGATCCAGGAACGTGCGCCGGGTGGCCGTGCCGTCCTGCTCCACGATCACCAGGGCGGGGGTGCCGCCCTTGTCGGGGTCCTCGGCGATCGCATCGATCCAGTCCAAGGCAAAGTTGAACTCGGTGAAGCGGGGCCAAACAAATTCACGCTGGGCCCGGGCGTTGTCCAGGCGCATCTCCAGCAGCTGGTTGCGGGCGTTGCGGAATTGTTCGGTGACATTCATGGTCTCCACCTTTGTCGCGTCGTTGCGGTGCTGGGTCTACCTTGAATATACGCCGGGGCCTGGGAAATGGGCCGTGCGCCGGCACAGGGGCCGCCTCCGGCGGTGAGCAGTGCAGGCCGAGGTCAGCGCCACCAGTTGTCGAGGAGCGAGACGGGCGTGGTGCGCTTGTGCCGGCTGCGCAGGAAACGGTGCTCAATGCCCTCAGCCGCTGCGTCGCTGACATCGCGGCCCTCGAGGTAGTCGTCGATCTCGTCGTAGGTGATGCCGAGCTCGTCCTCGTCGGTGCGCCCGGGCACGCCGTCAAGCAGGTCGGCCGTGGGGACTTTCGCCCACAACTGCTCGGTGGCGCCAAGTTCCTTGAGCAAGGCCCGGTTCTGACGTTTGTTGAGGGTAAACAGCGGCAGGATGTCGGCCCCGCCGTCGCCAAATTTCGTGAAGAAGCCGGTGACGGATTCCGCGGCGTGGTCTGTGCCAATCACCAGCAGGTTCTCCTGCCCGGCCAGGGCGTACTGGGCGATCATGCGGGAGCGGGCCTTGATGTTGCCCTTGTTGAAATCAGTGACATCTTTCGTGGCCGTCTTGGCGAACTCCGACTCAAAGCCGTCCACCGCCGGTGCGATGTTGAACGTCCACTCCGTCTTGGCGTTGATGAACTTCATTGCAGCCTGGGCATCGTCCTCGTCATGCTGTACCCCGTACGGCAGGCGCACGGCAATGAAGTTCGCCTCGATGCCCTCCTCGGCCAGTTCCTCCACGGCAAGCTGCGCCAGCCGCCCGGCCAGCGTGGAATCGAGCCCGCCGCTGATGCCCAGCACAAAGCCGCCCGTCCCCGTGGCCTTGAGGTAGTCCTTCAGGAATTGCACCCGCCGCGTGATTTCCGCCGCCGGGTCAATCGTGGGCTTTACGCCAAGCTCTGCAATGATCTGTCCCTGTAATTCGCGCATGGGACTAGGGTAGCCGGTGCAGGTGTCCGGCATGTTTCGGACCGGCTACCGGGTTTTCGCGTCGATCTCCTCACGCCGGGCCTCGATGATGCGCCGCAGTGCGGCATCCGGCAGCTGGTGGTCCGCCGAGTAGTGGATGCTGCCGGTGGTTGTTTCAAAACCGTCCAGCACGTCGAGATTGTTGGCGACCACCACGCCGCTAAAGGGGTAGACCGACAGGAAGTTCCGGCCCCGCACCGTTGCGATGAGGCCCTTGCCGCGGTAGACCAGCGCGGCCATGCCGTAGCTGGTGCCTTCCACCGCCTCCGGCGCGAGCTCCCGGCCAACCGCATACACGTGTTCCATCGCGGCGCGCTCGCCGCCGTCGAATTGGTTCAAGTAGTCGCTGACTTCAGTTCCCATGGTGTGATGGTACGCCCGTCGCCGTGCTGCGGTCCCGTGTTTCGCGCCGCACGGTGGCGGGCCGCCGTTAGAATGGAACCCATGACTTCGACTCTCGCTGCCGACCGTGCCCGCCTCCTTGAACTGGTAAAGGAACTCGCCGTTGTCCGCGGCAAGGTGATCCTCTCCTCCGGCAAGGAGGCCGACTACTACATCGACTTGCGCCGCATCACGCTCCACCACGAGGCCTCGCGCCTCGCCGGCCGGGTCATGCTGGCCATGCTGGACGACGCCGGCATTGACTTTGAGACTGCCGGCGGCTTGACCATGGGTGCAGACCCGGTCGGCACGGCGCTGATGCATGCTGCAGGGGATGCCGGCCGCGCCATTGACGCGTTTGTCGTGCGCAAGGCGCAGAAGTCCTACGGCATGGGCCGCCAGGTCGAGGGCCCCGGCGTTGACGGTCGCAAGGTTGTTGTCCTGGAGGACACCTCCACCACCGGCGGCTCCGCGCTGACCGCCGTCGAGGGCGTGCGCAAGGCAGGCGGCAACATTCAGGCCGTGGCCGTCATCGTGGACCGCGACACCGGCGCCAAGGAGCGCATCGAAGCCGAAGCCAACGTGCCCTACCTGTTCATCTTCGGCAAGGACGAGCTCGGCCTTTCATAGCCTCCACGCCTTCCCTCCGCTCGCAAACTCGCGGCGGGGCCCTCGGGCGTGTGGGCCCACCGCGCTGCATTGATCCTCGCAAGCTCGGGCTGAAACCCGGCGCGTGACTGCGCAGGAGGACTCCGCCGGGCCCAGCCACCATTTGAAGGGCCTGTTTTGTCGAAGCTGTATTTTCGCCACGGCGCCATGAATTCCGGCAAGTCAACGGGCCTGCTGCAGGCCGCGTTCAACTATGAGGAACGCGGCCAGCGGGTGCTGCTGGCCAAGCCCGGCGTGGACACGAAGGGCGAGACGTCCATCGTGTCCCGGCTGGGCGTGAGCCGCGAGGTGGACTTCCTGATCCCGCCTGGCGCCAACGCGCGGGACCTGTTCGCCGCCCAGGTGCGCGGCGACGACCCCGACGCGCTGCTCAAGCACATGGACATGGCGCCGGTGGCGTGCCTGCTCGTGGACGAAGCCCAATTCCTGGACCCGGCCCAGGTCGACGACTTGTTCCGCATCGCAGTGCTCGACGGAGTCCCCGTCCTGGCCTACGGGCTGCGCACCGACTTCCGCACCCGAGCCTTCCCCGGCGCCGCCCGCCTCCTGGAAATCGCCCACTCGCTGGAGGAGCTCAAGACCATTTGCCGCTGCGGGCGCAAGGCCATGTTCAACACCCGCCGGGTGGGCAGCGAGATTGTTTTCGACGGCGACCAGGTCGCCATCGAGGGGGCCGAAGTCTGGTACGAATCGCTGTGCGGCAGCTGCTACCTCGAGGCATCCGGCGGAAAACTCGGTTCCTGACCGTTCCTTTTGGGGTTGTGGATAACCACCGGCCGGGCCCGGATTTACGCGGCAGAACGGCCATATCGGGGCAGGTTCTCCGCCAACGCGGTCTGCGCCGAACACTAGCCTGACATTGTGGCGGGCGATTTGGACCCGCCTTGATGGAGGGGAACCGCCATGTCACTACAACCGCCACCGCAGGGCCAGCCTGAATCCAAGGGGCCCCGCGGGCCGGCCCGCATGAAGAAGGGCGCACTGCCCTGGCTGCTGGCGGGCACCGGCCTGCTGGTGTTTGCGCTCATCGCAGGCGTCGCGCTGGGTGTCGCCGGCTCGTCCAGCGGAGTCAACTCCCGCCCGGTGGCCGGCTCCGACGCCAAGGCCGCCACCAGCGCCGGCACCTTCGGATTCGGCAGCCGTGGAAGGGTGCCCATGGTCGACTCCGCTACCGCCATGGCGTCTTTTCAATACCCCGAGGGGTGGGTGCAGGGAGGCGAGGAATTCACCACCGTCAACAGTGACGGCACAGTTCCTGCGGAGGAATTCGTGGCATTGAACCGTTTCCTGGATGGCACCGCGCTGCTGTCTTACACGGCCGAAAAGCCGCTGGTGCAGCAGCCCACGCAGCAGCAGATCCACGAGATCCTAGACCTGGGGCTCCGCAGCCAGCTGCAACTGCCGCAAGACCGCCTGGTCGAGCAGCGCAGCACCAGCGGGTTCGGGTGTGTGCAGGACTTTGCCTACACCGAACGGCCGTCCATCCTCGAGCGGGACCACATGTACGGCTTCCGCTACGGCTACGGCTACGGCTACGGCTACGGGTGCATGACCATCTCCGGGCCTATTCAGGGGGAGTACCTGGTGGCCATCGACGACACCGGGGTTCTCCACACGTTCATCGTCGAGGCGCTGCAGTTCGAGTGGGACGCCAGCCGGGAGTCCATGACGGCCATCATCGATTCCTTCAAGCCAAGGCTGTGACGGCCGCCATTTTCAAGCTCGACGCCGGACTCCGGCTCCCAGCGCCGGCGGGAGGTGTGCAGCCCGCGAGCCCGGGACGGGGCCGTTGCCGTGGACCTCAGGGCTCCAGGAGCCGCTGGAACATGAGGTGGTCCTGCCACTGGCCGGCGATCTTGAGATACTTTGGCGCCAGCCCGTACCTGCTGAAACCGTTCTTCGCCAGGACACGCTGCGAGGCGGAGTTGTGCAGCAGGGTTTCGGCCTGGAGCCGGTGCAGCCCAAGGCCGCCGGCGGCCAGCTCAACCGCCTCGGCAACGGCGGCAGTGGCCAGTCCGGAGCCGTTGAACGCCTCACCGACCCAGTAGCCCATCGCGGCAGACTGGAGCACGCCGCGGACAACCCCGTTGAGGTTCAGCCGCCCGGCCAAACCACCCTCCCGGGTGAGGATGACCAGCGGAACTGCCGTGCCGGCGTCGTGCGCATCCAAAAGGGTGCGGGCAATTCCAAGCTGCGCGGGCTCGGTGAAGAACTCGTCGGTTCGGACCGGGTCCCACGGCCGCAGGAACTCACGGTTCCGGCGCAGCAGTTCCGTAAGTTCGGCGACGTCGGCCAGTTCCAGCAGCCGGGTGGTGGCCACGGTCTACAAGTGGTCGAGCAGGTCGGCGACCGAGTTCAGCGCCTGGTTGGGGCGGAACGGGTAGGCGTCGACGTCGGCCGGCTGGGTGATGCCCGTGTAGACGAGGACTGTGTGCAGCCCGGCTTCCATGCCCGCAATGATGTCGGTGTCCATGCGGTCCCCGATCATGGCGGTGGTTTCCGAATGGGCCTGGATGCGGTTCATGGCGGAACGGAACATCATGGGGTTCGGCTTGCCCACGATGTACGGCTCGCGGCCCGTGGCCTTGGTGATGAGCGCGGCGACGGCGCCGGTGGCCGGCAGCGGGCCCTCGCGGGACGGGCCTGTGGCGTCGGGGTTGGTGCAGATAAAGCGTGCGCCGTCGCCAATGAGGCGGATGGCCTGGGTGATGGCCTCGAATGAGTAGGTGCGGGTCTCGCCGAGCACCACGTAGTCGGGCTTCTGGTCGGTCAGGATGAAGCCGGCCTCGTGCAGCGCCGTCGTCAATCCGGCCTCGCCGATGACAAAGGCGCGCCCGCCGGGCAGCTGCGACTTCAGGAACTGGGCAGTGGCCAGGGCCGACGTCCACAGGTTTTCCTCGGGGACTTCCAACCCGGAGGCCTTCAGGCGGGCGGCGAGGTCGCGCGGGGTGAAGATGGAGTTGTTGGTCAGCACCAGGAAGCGCTTGGAGGTGTCAACCCAGCGCTGGATCAATTCGGCCGCACCGGGGACGGCCTTGTTTTCGTGGACCAGGACGCCGTCCATGTCGGTGAGCCAGCATTCAATGTCAGCGGGCTGGCGGTCAATCTGGGTGCTCATGGGTCTCCTCGTGATGGTTCAGGGTTCCAGTCTTGCAGAAAACCGCGTCCGCCCAGAAGTGTGTTCAGAAGTGCGTAAAGTTGAATGGTGACTACAACCGGTGAAACCCCTGCCCCTGACGCACCAGACACCCCGGAATTCCCGGAATTGCACCACGAGGTGGGCGTCGGCCCATGGGAGGGCGAACTGCCTGAGGGGGACCACTGGGACCCCGAACTACTGGCCAACGGCGACCGCCGCAACGTCCTGGACGAGTACCGGTACTGGACCATGGAGGCGATTGTCGCCGAGCTGGACACGCGCCGCCACGACTTCCATGTCGCCATTGAAAACTGGCAGCATGACATGAACATCGGCACCGTGGTGCGCACCGCCAACGCGTTCCTCGCCAAGGAGGTCCACATCATTGGCCGACGCCGGTGGAACAAGCGCGGCGCCATGGTCACCGACCGTTACCAGCACGTCCGCCACCACCCCACAGTCGAGGACTTTGTCACCTGGGCGAAGGGCGAGGGCTTGGCGATCATCGGCATCGACATCTTCCCGGACTCGGAGCAGCTGGAGACCTACGAGCTGCCCCGCAACTGCGTCTTCGTGTTCGGTCAGGAAGGGCCGGGGCTCAGCGACGAGGTCCACGCTGCGGCGGAAACCACGCTCTCCATTGAACAGTTCGGCTCCACCCGCTCCATCAACGCCGCATCCGCCGCGGGAATTGCCATGCACGCCTGGATCCGCCGGCACGTGTTCAACCAGCGAGTGGGTTAGCCGGGAAAATCACTGCCATTGGCAGTGCACCGCTCGTCTATGACGCAGTAGTTGCCGTGGAATGCGCTTTCTACTCTGGATTTGATGCAACAACTGCGTCATAGACGGGAGGCGGAAGGTGCCCGGGGCGGGTCGGACGCGCAAGGTGACGTGTCCGGCGTCGTGCCTGGAAGGGCAGGGAAGAAAGTCCAAAGGCTGGGCGGTAACTTCATGTTCTTCGAGACTTTGGGCGCACTCGCTAGAATGGGAGAAGTCATGCGGGAGCTGGCCTGTTGCCAGACTCTTTGTATCATTCAGCCCATAGGAGCTTTTAATGGCCATCGCAACACCGGACAAGTATGCCGAAATGATCGACCGCGCCAAGGCTGGCGGATTCGCCTACCCGGCCGTCAACGTGACGTCATCGCAGACCCTCAACGCAACCCTTCAGGGCTTCGCCGACGCCGGCACCGACGGCATCATCCAGGTCTCCACCGGCGGCGGCGCCTACTGGTCCGGCGCCAGCGTCAAGGACATGGTTGCCGGTTCACTGGGCTTCGCAGCATTCGCGCGCGAAGTGGCCAAGAACTACCCGATCAACGTGGCACTGCACACCGACCACTGCCCGAAGGACAAGCTCGACGGCTTCGTGCTGCCCCTTCTCGAGGCCTCCGAGGCTGAGGTCAAGGCCGGCCGCGACCCGATCTTCAACTCCCACATGTGGGACGGCTCCGCCGAAACCCTCGAGGAAAACCTGCGCATCGGCCGCGAACTGCTGGCCCGCACGCACGCTGCCAAGATGATCCTTGAAGTTGAGATCGGCGCCGTCGGCGGTGAGGAAGACGGCGTGGAAAACGCCATCAACGACAAGCTGTACTCCACGATCGAAGACGGCCTGGCCACGGTTGAGGCCCTGGGCTCCGGCGAGCACGGCCGCTACATCACCGCACTGACCTTCGGCAACGTGCACGGCGTGTACAAGGCCGGCAACGTCAAGCTGCGCCCGGAGATCCTGAAGGAAATCCAGGCCGCGGTCGGTGCCAAGATCGGCAAGGAAAACCCGTTCGACCTCGTGTTCCACGGCGGCTCCGGCTCCTCCGAGCAGGAAATTGCCGACGCAGTCTCCTACGGCGTCATCAAGATGAACATCGACACCGACACCCAGTACGCCTACACGCGTCCCGTTGTTGACCACATGTTCACCAACTACAACGGCGTCCTGAAGATCGACGGCGAAGTTGGCAACAAGAAGACCTACGACCCCCGCGTCTGGGGCGCCTCGGCCGAAAAGGGCCTGGCGGCACGCGTTGTTGAAGCTGCACAGCAGCTCGGCTCCGCAGGCAAGACGTTCAAGTAAATGTCTGACGATTTCCGCAAGAACCTCCTCGGCCCGGAGCCCACGCTGCTCCCGGCCGAGGAGGAGGTCCAGGCCCGCCTGGACGCCGGGGACGAGGCCGTTGATTTGGCCGCCGCGAACCCGACGTCCTCGCTGTTGTGGGCCATCCTGGCCGACGAGGCGTTCGCCGAAGGTCGCACCATCGAGTCCTACGCCTATGCCCGCACCGGCTACCACCGCGGCCTGGACTCGCTCCGCCGCAACGGCTGGCGCGGCGTGGGCGAGGTCCCGTACTCGCATGAGGGCAACCGCGGATTCCTGCGTGCGCTCTATGCGCTGGGCCGTGCCGCGGGTGCCATCGGCGAAGCTGATGAGGCTGAGCGGATCGCCACGTTCCTGAACGACTCCGATCCGGCCGCCACGGCCGCGATTGAGGCCGCTCTGTAGCGTTCCGCTGTTTCAACGGGAAATGACACCGATCCCGCTTTCTGACACCGAGATATCGGCCTCAGAAAGCGGGATCGGTGTCATTTTTGC
>JAANMU010001377.1_pt1 | contig 22363 bp, 5 predicted proteins | sample 7279701 | NCBI WGS metagenome assembly JAANMU01 (sample SAMN14094539, study PRJNA606508) | bioreactor metagenome | isolation source: A lab-scale SPAN reactor treating ammonium-rich wastewater day 57 | place: Ireland: Galway | collected 2017-03-13 | reverse complement strand
AAATGCCCCTCAAGTAGCGACCATATCCTATCTGAAATATCATGCCTGCGATGTGAATGTGTCATGCGAGCCCCTTTAATTTCTTAAAAGGATCTCATATTTCTTATCTCATGACTACACTATCTAGAACAGAGGTTTTAGCCTGACGATTTTTAGGATGCTCAAGTATATGTTCTGGTTCTGATAGTTATACCGGAATTCACACTCCTCCTTCAGATGTAGATAGAACGTGTTCTTGCTCATGCCTCTGAACCTGGCGAGCCTGGTTTTGGCAACACCCCCAAGGCCCTCGATGCCATTGATGTGGTTTGTCCCCTGGCAAATTCATTATTGCCAGGGTCGATATGAAGTGCTTGTCGTATCCCCCATCAACGAGATCATCGTAGCCTTTAAGCTCATCGGAGTAGATGATACTGTTCGAGCACCACCTTGCCTCGGATAATAGCCTACAGCGTAGCTTTGGCGCAGTCTGGTACGATCTGGGTATTTATTTGGCTGTGCCGTTGGCGATGGTCTTACCATAAGCGCCTCTCCACGTTTGCCTTTAACCCGGCGGGCACCGCAGAAGGATTCGTCCACTTCGACTTCGCCAGATAATGGGGATTTGTGGTTCGCCACTGAGTAAAGCAATCTGGGATGCTTTCAAATCAGCGGAAAAATAGCGAACGAATTCCCAGAATTTCGCCTCAGAAATTTTTGAACGGCTAACATACTTATTTTTTAGCAACATAACAGAAGGTTATCATTCTATCTAACCCTCTGTTCTAGTCATGCCCCTAATAAATTAACTGCTAAAATTAGCAAGGCTGGCATAAATCAGATTTTTCGGTTCTACTTTTTCCTAATTTACACTCGTGTGGCGATGTTGCTGAGTAATCGCAAACTAAAAATGCCCTTGCAATTTCCCCAGTGCCACAAGGGAAAATAAGCATTCCTAGGTCGCGTATTTCATCAGAGCACAAATATCCTAGCTGCACATCAAGAACTCCATAGTAAATGCAAGGCCAATCTTCTGAGGCTATGCAAATAATGTCCTTCGTATCGCAAAAATCCAATTTACCTTTTAAGTAATGATGCCCATCGTTCAATGCAAATTTAACTACATGATGCGCACTAGGATTCGCATGAGGCACTTCAATCAATAATCCGATCCGATCAATAGAAACATTACGATGCCCAGGTAAAAATGGAAACATGTTTTGACTCAATTTGATACGAACCTGCTTAATTTCCTTTTTATCGTCTGAAAACAGACCCCAGGCCTCGGGCAATTCCTGTTTCATATCGAACAAACGCACACCATCCCCAGGCAAATATTTTTGAGCCACATCATTTGCTGCTTGCCGCAAAAGATCTCCCCCTTCTCGTGCCGTATAATTTAAATGCATGATCACATCACTCATGGTATCAAGATCGAAATGATTATTCTCGGGGGGAAGCTCAATACGCCAACGGCTGACTGCTCCGGCAAACTCGAATGGTAGATAGCACTCATCACGAAAATTAAGCTCAAAAACCCCTCCATCCCTCTGACCATTCGATGTAGCAATTGCCTCAGTTGCAGCATACTGCTTTACGATACGAAAATCGTCAGCTAATGCTTCATAACTATTTTCTCTTTTATCTTCTATACAACATGCATGTGATGGGATATTCAATCGTGGATCAATGCGAGTTGAACTGCTCAGTAACGTCAAGCGACAATGGATACCAGTGTAGGGACCCACGACACAGGGAATCGTTAAAGTCATATTTTTAATTCGACGCAAATAATGGCCGGGATAATCTAGATCGAACATCCATTCAGGAATCTCAATTTCACACTGTCCAGTCAACTTGAGCTGCAGGAAGGATTCCGGCCTATGCAACCGTAGTGAAATATGTTTTGTCAGTTCATATTCCCGACAATTTTCATCGTAATAAGCCTTCTCCATTTGACGAACGGCTAGTTGCAATCTTTCACCAGCAAGTAAACCTTCATGTAAATTGTCCCATAGCTCGGATGGAATAAAGCTTCGTGCGGTATGGCCTCTCTCATAATTAAAGGCCCTTTGCGCCTGACGAGCTGTATGTAACGCCAATTCGTACATTTGATAATACAGTGCCGCAGTTTCTCGCTGCATCCACAGATAAAGCGCATGATTTGTGAATTTATCACGCAAGAAGTCATGCACTTCAGTAGCATTCTCGATCTGACGCTGGTGATTATTCAATTCGCGTAACGCGATATCACGACGCCGCTCGGCTGCCAGAATCTGTCGCTCGATTTGCTCAATTTCAACGGTGAGTACATCTACTTGATGTTGCCATTCATCCTCGCGACGAACCCAACCCGATTTTGTTAATCCTAATGACGCCGCCGTGCTGATAATCTCAGCAACGGTATTGGCTATAGTCCCGAATGCAGAGAAAATATGGCTCAATTTTTCTCCGGGTGGTAGTCTTATAAAATTAGCTGGAAACCCTACATGCGGATCGGGGATTATATTCATGAACTGACCGACTCCAACTAATACATTGCCAGCTGTTTTTACTGTCGAAGATGATATGGTTAGAGGTTCGTATTGGACTTCTCCACTGATTAAACCATTTTCAATCAATGTCTTGTAATAACGCAAACGTGTTTGTGTAATCTCCTTGGTTTTTTGTAAAGCTTGTACCTGCCAATCCGCCTCGCGCCACTGGAGTTGGCGGATATCCAGTGCTAGATTCAACAGCTGCCGTTCATGCATGACGCGCATCGTCGAAAGATATTCTGCGTCACCTTTTTCATAGGTAGCCAATAAAGCACCACCAAGTGCACGTACCTCCCCCGTAAGTTCCTGAGCTTTTTGTACCAGTATCAGGAAGCGATAGCAGCTATGTGGAGAGCACCAATCAGATTCATCAACACAAGTTTCCTGGTCAGTTTTCCAGCAATCACGTACGTTGCTGTTACCGAAGTAGGGTATATCCACATTGGACTTACCATTCTTTAATCGCTTAGTGTTCAAACAGGTATGAATCAAGTTCAAACGGTCATCGACAGCGGAATATAAACATAGGAGTCTCGGATTGATAGGCGTGGCATCAGGTTTAAAGTCATTGATAGTTGTGAGTAACTCCGATTCATTATTCTTTAATAATACAGTTTCGGGCGATGCGCCTAATATACGAGCAGCCGTATCAAAAACCACTCGCGCTCTTTGGAATGTTTCTGGCGTATTTTTCCGCATCAGTGCATCCCCCCATTGCACCAGGGTTTCCAAATATTGCATGAGCATGGCCTGTTTTCTTGCCCTGGTATCAGGATTCTCCAGATCGTCAAGATTACTGTTATCTTCCCCGCAATCAGCCCAAGTGTTGTCTTCCAGAAGGGGGTTATAAAAGGTTTCGTACCATTTCAATGCCGTCTCAAAACGACAGTGTGAACGAAGATAGCCAGCCATCATCACAGCAGGACTGAAAGTCGAAAGTGGTAGCAAGGGTACACCTGGATCGAACCACGCAAAGAACGGAAAAGCAGCAAGCCCCCCGATAAGATCAGGGGTTTCTGGTTCTATAATGATTGGCAACACTACTGCCGCATCCTCAGCCAGATCATAACGGAATCCCGGTTGTGGGTCAGCCGGAAAACCAGCTGGCGTTTTGCCATTCACTACTTCGAAATACAGGGAATCGCCTCGTCGTCCCTTGAATAACAGTTGGGGTGCTTGGTCTGGCTCGATACTAACTCCCTCATATGATTTACGAGGTTGCTCGATACTAACTCCCTCATATGATTTACGAGGTTGCTGAAATTCGCCATTGTGCATCCGGCACCAATGCAGATGAACCATTTTGTCCGATTCCCAATGCAACAAACGTGGCAGCTCATCTGCCCGGTGCCAGTCTGTCCTAGGGTCATCTGAAGTAGCTCCCCACTCGGCAATCTGCTCTTTAGTATCGTAACTGGAGGAATCCTCGATCCAGAAATAATATTCATCCATTAGTGCTGGATGTACCTTGCCACATAGAGTACAGCAAACCGACAAATCAGCCGGCTGGCATTTGGGCTCAAAGTTTGTCGTAGCCGGCGGTATGCCTGCAGCAGCCACCCTGATAAACTTGGTTTCCAAACGGACAGCTGCCTGCAGCCACATGGGCAGATCCTGATATGTATTCATCGCGGACTGATGCCCTTCATCCTCATGGTTAACGGTATGGATTGGTGCTAACCAAGTAGATCGTGCATGCCTGTCCGGTGTACCCATCAGGCCTAGTCCCCGAGAAGCAGCAGAATCAGACTGTCGCATGGTCGCCGGTTCACGGTGCTGGAGAAGCGTCAAACCAGGATGAGCAGGAGAGCGTGGGTTATTCCAGTAAGTCAAACCGCCTGGAACGGGGGCTGTTAGTACAGCGCGCCGCAACTCCGATTCTAGGAATTGAAATGCTTCCGATCTCTGTGCTTTTTTCAATTCATCCCATTCAATCCAATTTTCACGGTATATCAAGCGCCGTTTACACGCTTCCCATATCCGGTAGGAAGCAAAGTGACTATCCCAAACCTGAATAAACTGATTGGTTACAATGAATCCCGGTTCCAAACCCAGCCTGGCACGTTGGACAAACAAGCTGACCGCGGTAATCGCTTCTTCGATACGGCTTGCTTTTTGACAGAGCCCAGCTTCTACGTCCATGAGCAAAAGATCACTCAGATCCTTTGCTTTGGTGGCAAAGCTGCCTTCTGGCTCCCAAGGTAATTCAACTCGTTCCAAGTGAATCAGGTAGGCAATCAGGGCTTTCCGACCCCGTTCACGCAAACCGTCATTCAGTAGCTTGATTTCCTTGTAACGCCGTGGTTCACCATTCTCAATACAACCGTCTCGATAAAACTGTGTCAGGTTGGCGTTGCCATCGAGAACAGGCCCATCAGACACCCAAAGAAAGGGCTTTGCCAAAGTGATGTTTTTGGGATAAAAATGAGAGAGAAGATGGCGAACCCATTTCTCAGCTTGCCAAACACGAATTGCCCAGCGATCGTCTTCCAGATCTTTGCTTGTCACATCATAGGAAGGATTGGTGGAGTTAAAGTACTGTAACACCAGCGAAACATGCCGGATATCGATTCCCAAATGACGCATCAGATGAGCCGGGTTGTCTTCATGTGCCTCCGCTGCTTCGTGGAAGAGTAACCATGCAGGTTGTTCTGGTGAACATTGGCTTTCACCGCGCATCACAGTGTAATCAAACAAACGTTCCCACCAATCGAACATCGCTTGCTGACGTTGGGCAGAAGGATTGGCCCGCTGATCCTGATCATCAGAAGGAGGATGATAATTATCCAGAACAGGCAAGAAATTGAAGTCGAAATTGGTTTTATGGGTAACGAAACTTTCACCGTTTCGATAATATGCCTGCCCAGCAAAATTTTCGGGGTGTGCGAGTAGATATCCGAGCTCAGACTGACCGCTATCAGCAATTCCCTGCGCAGAAAGATGCAAGCGATTAACAAAGAGTAAAACTTTAAAGGCTCTTTGGTAGGTCCGCCGGATATCACGAACGGTGCTGGTGTAATACGCTGTAAGAAAATCTGAAGATTTGCCCGATAAATTTCCTGATTCGAACCACAAGGAATTATCCTTCTGATCCCGAAACAACTTATCATGAGGAACGGTCAACCAGTTTTCATCCGTATCCGGACCCTGATATTTCAACTGAAAGCCAGTTATTTGTGGACACACAATATCCGGCCCATTGAACACCAGCGGTTTGCGTTCCAACTCGATCACCAGTTCATAGAATCCTTTCTTAAGCATGATCGGCTTGGCACAATGTCCGGGTGCTTCTTCACCAAGCCAATCGTGGGCCAGTAATACCCAGGTTTTCTGACCTCGTTTCAGTATGATGCGCCAGCGGTGCGAATCAGCAATCGCTGCAAAATCCGGCAATTGACAAGATGGTGTAGGTGCACCCGCTGCAAATCTATACTCGCCGCCACACTCGATCAGCAACAAACCTTTCCAGCGTAAAATGAACGGCTCAGCGCCTCCGATCATGGTCCCGCCGATATTGGCGATGGCAAATCCGTTACGGATAGCAGCAATCCGCAATTGCTCAGGTGTTAGAGCAAAACTCATCGAAGGGATAATGGTCGGAATGGGTGCATTCCAGGTATTTTCCTCTGAACCAAATATTTCTGTTCCACCCCGCACTTCCCGCCACCGCAATGTCCCTTCGGTATCGAAATATTCGGCTAGCATACCGGTTCCGGACAAACCTAATAGTGCAGCATAAGCACCACCATTGGGTTGCGGCTGCCACGTCATATTTACCGGCGGCTTACCGTTATTATTCTCCCATGGGGTAGTAGCCCGGTTTTCATCGGCCCACAGGTTCTTCAGCAACAGTTTGGCTAACGCCATTCCCTCCGGATTGGGGGTAGCCGTTACACAGTCGATATGTGCAGCCAAATGTTCAACAATCACTTGGCAACGCTGATAAAAGCGGGCAAATTCTATCTGGAACCAAGCCCATCGTTTTGCTTCATCAGGCTCTTGGATAAGCCGTTTCTCAGCTTCGCTAAAATTATTAAATATGAAAGCGAAGCGAATCAATTCCAAGCGAGGGAGAAAATACAAATCTCGTACAGCTATCTGCTCATCTTCGTTCAACTGTCTGATGCGCCCCAGTTTAGCCAGGACAGCTTCATCGGTAAGTGGAATCTGTATCCATAACTCTTCGGAAGTTGAGTCGTAGTAAAACGGCCCATCCGGCGGGGTATTCCACATGGCCCCAGAAATTCCTTCCAATGAAACCCGATATTGCCGTTGCGCCCTAGTCACAGAGCTACCGGCACTCGATACGATTTCAGGAAAAAAGTGCTGTCCGAACGTAATCAGATAACTTTCGGCGCCGGAAGTAAGACCAAACTCTTCTCGCAGCGCCGTTTCTATCCGTGTCCATGTCCATTGCACGGCATTCTCAGGACATACTTCCACAGCCAGGAGTTTCTTGCGCAACACATACAGTGAGTTTGCATCGTCATCATCCGGCAAACCCAATGGAGAGTCCTTTGCTTCATTGTCAGTTTGTAGTGGGAAAGGGTCGCCGCCTTGTAAATGTGCTTCATTAGTAAAAATGCACAACAATTCACCTACTCTGAATTCGGATGCGTAAATTTTTGCCAGAATTTCCGCAAAACGCAGCGTATGCGTTGGATGAGCATGCCAGGTATCGGTTACGTTATTGGGGTTGAACCCAGCCAGCGCGGAAATCCGATCCAGATTATTCTCCAGCAATTTGATGAATTCCGGTTCACGGCAACCGCAGTGATGCACATTAATTGCATATTGCTGGATCTGATTCAGCAGGTGGCTGACAGCCCATTTCCGTTTGGAAGCACCCGCCCCCCAAAATGCCAGTAAATGTGTATGCTCCGCGCCTACCATGTCGGCGGGTGGGCTACCATCCGTAAGTGACAGTCGAAAATCATCCCGAAGCATCTGGAATGCGGCAAGTTGTCGGATCAAATCTGGATTGATATGCTGGCCATTGAATAACTTCAAAACAGCGCAAATATCACGTAACTCGGCGAATGTATAGTGGGCATTTGTAACGCATTGCAGTTTGCGCCAGAGCCGGATAAAAACTATAAGCCGTTTGAGCGCTCTTTTTGGATCAGCAGGATTAGTGAATTCGATTCGATATTGATTCAGGCAACAAGGCTCACATTCAGGAAACTCCGTTCCGCTATCTTCCTCGTTATCCTGGTCTCGCTCAAATTCCACAAATTTCGATTTCCATAAATCGATGAATTCACAGTATGTCAGGCCAGTACGTTCCAAAAATTCATTAAGTTGTACTACTACATCCGTCCATTCTCTTTGCGACTGATCCCGCTCAGAATTGAAACCGTACATCCAGTGTATACCGGCCAATGGAATATTATTCTTGAATAGCGTGCCATATTCCTCCAGCGAGATGCAGAGATATTCGATTGCGGTCTCGATACGCACGGGATAGCGCCAGAAATGCTTCTGAAACTCCGCCGTTTCCTTATTTGGATCCAGTACAAACTCAGTAATATCTTTCCTGAATCGCCGCATAGCGTCATATCGGCGTGTTCCGAGTTGTCTCAGATAAGTCCGGGATATATCCAAGGGCTGGTGATACGGCAATAGATGAGAAGAAAAATCCTCCTTCAGTTTGTCGTAGGCAGCTTCCGTCTCCGCAGAGACAGCAGGCGTGGAATGTTCAGGCAATACTTCGAACAATGTCGTTGGATCATGCGCACCAGCAGCTGGCCCGGGATTTGAAGCCAGCCTATGCCTGCCGACCTGATCGCTGGCCGTATTGAACACCATGCCGGACATATCACCATCGCTGGCAACCATATGTTCCAGTGCTTCATTGACCAAATCTATTAATGGTAGAGGCACTTCCAGATTGGCTTTAGTCACTAGAAGGTCCCCCAATGGTCCCCGACGTGAAGCCAGTAATTCATCTAGTGTTGCTGTCGATTCCCCTGGAATTGGGTGTTCACAGGCCGATTCATCCGTTACACGAAGCAACTCATGTAAGTAAGCTACCGGCCCCAAAGGTGATCGATGCAAAGGCGGAATACAGTTGACTAATGAGTCATCCGGATTGATAGGTTTGAAATTACTTGGATTTGGTGTGGGATTGAGCTCAGCTACATCGGCATTTTCCCAAATAATATCAGCGTAATCGTAAGCAACTGAACCAACCAGTGCATTTTTCAATTCATCAGCTTGAGAAAACTGTGCGATGATTTCTCTGCTCGTTATTCCCCTTGCCCACATTGCCTCCATGACTGAAAACTGGAGATTTTCCTGAATATCTGTAGTTAACCGAACTAGATTCTGAATGCAGGATAACCAATCAGTGAATCGCCCTTGAGTCACTAAGTCTCCGGGAAAAATCCGCTCTAATGCTTCCCTGAATTGGTCTATGTCATAATTTTCACTAAACGAAAACTCTGAATAATTTTCTAAAAATGCATCCAGCGGATTATCTGGGCGAGTCAAGATTAGTGTGGCGCTTACCTCGGGTGCCACTGGGGGTTCAAAAACATTCGGAACATCAAAAAATTTCCGCAAATGACGAATAAAGGCCTGGGTCCTTTCCTCGGTTGTTCCGGGTTTTGTGAAATCCGGGAGTAACGTAGAATCGGTGTGCAGCAGACCTTTCCAGTCTTCGTTAGTCTTTTGAGTAAGATCGCCAGCATCATGAACCCCAAAAGCGGAAGTATTTATGGCATCAATCAATGGATCGTGGTGCTGGGTTACCGCGCAGAGCACCAAATCCAAGTGTCCTCTGACATCAGCAGGGGCTAGAGCTAGAGCCCCCCAGAATGCGCTGATATCTGGACCAACATGGCCCAGCCAATGGGTGACCAGACCATGGACATCAGATGCTAATTCAACTTCGCATTCCGTTGTACCCGTTTCACCTACCAATCCCAATGCTCGCAAACGCCGAGCTGCTTGATAAATATTGACGGAAACACCGTCAGACTCGCTGATAATATTGTCTTCCTTTGCTGCCAAGAGATTTGTGACGATCTGTGCCTCAGCATCCAGTTGAACCATTTTATAGCGTAGCTCCCGCGCTACCTGGGGTGGCAGAATAGCTGTAAGAGCGTAGAAGTATGCAGCAGGTACTTCAAATCTCAGGTCAGACGCGGCTGCTTCTCCCACCCCTGTCAAGATCACTTTTGCTTCGCGACTGGGTAATCCTAAAAGTACCGGAAAATAGAAACCTACTTTAGATGCAGTTCGACTCTGTTCCTCACACCAGATAGCCGCAGATAATGAGTAGATAAAATTCGCGAGCCGATCGGCTTCAGTGTTATGTTTGGTGTAATAGGTAAGCAACTCCCCTTCAAAAATCCGACGATCCCGTTCATCCTCGCTATCAGCACTTTGCGGGCCTGTGTACATCTCCTCCAAAGAGCGCTTTGGAATCGGTAATGGGTAAGCCATTCGGTCCCAGATGAGCTCATAAGCGATATGCTTACATTGTGCACGGCTCAAGTTGCCAATATCATTCAAATTACCTGGTTCGGCATTTAGAACATTCTCTACCGCTGTCCTAAGCGTAGAGAAATTAGGTGCAGTACCATCTTCCGGCAATAATGCTGTTGCACTAAGTTGCTGCCCAGGAGATGGTAGGGCCAGGTGTAAACTGATAGGTTCAAATGTTAGGAAGGTATTCGGCTCTACAGGTACAGGCAATGATCCGGATTTAACTGGAACGTTGTAATAGATTTGCTTGTGAACGAACTCATTTCCACCACGGTTGATGACCAAACGTATATCAGCAGTGTTGTATTCGCCTCCAGGTGCTGGATCAGGGATTTCAATTACCGCAGTAGCTACTGCTAAAAATGTTCTTTCGAATAAAGATGGATTAATCGATATTTCATCGATAGAAAAATGCTGCGTAATCTGATTATTGGGGTCTTGGATGGGAGTAGGATCAGGTGATGGAGAAGGAGGAAGGACTGGTGGAATATACCGAGCCGTCCCAATAATTGATTCGCTACCAACTGGGTCATCAAAGGATACCTCATAAGCATCAATCGATAACCCATCCAGATAGTTGGTGAAATCACCTCCAGTGATGGGCTCTACCGGATGCAGGCGAATGACGAGTAGGGATGGCATAGTTTTCTCCTTTTACAAGCGGTGCTTGTGATTATTCAATTACAATTCTCTGCGTTGCGTTCTTTACCCCAGTTTTATTCAAATACCTATACCTCTTCACAATTCAGCGTGTAGCACCGGGCCCAGTCGTAGAGTTCTCCAGCCAGGAGCCGAGCAGGAAGATCAAGTGGCCGAAGAGATAGCTCGCGAACAGAAACGCGACCCAGGCTTGTGCGCCGTCGAGCTTGGTATAGCGATCCCCCAGCACGGCTGGCCCCACCTCGCCCATCAGCAGCCAGGTGAGCAGCGCGCCCGGCAGCAGGATGGAGAAGAAGTCCATCAGGCCGATGAAGAATTTCTGGGGGTCCAAGTTCATTTTTTCCTCTGCTTAGCTCACACAACCGATAGGGTCGAGCCCCCGAGCCAACTCTGTGTTTACTGCCTTAGCCTTGAAGTAGCGCTTCCGGCACCAGAAATGTTTGGGTGCGGCAAGCTGGTAATTATCTCGACACCTGGTCTTACCGCCTCAAAATGAAATATGTTGCCAGTGCAACTACCACACATACCTCTATCTGCCCACAAATAAAGTCGTCCAGATACATCAGCACCGCTGGCCTCCGTTACTCGCAAACCGTGACCAAGTAGTTTAATTTCAGCGTCAAGCGCTCTATCAATTACGTGTCCGAAGGGATTTGGTGCGCCAAATGGAGACAGTCTCGGATCAGGTGCAGGTATTGGTGCTGATCCTCCAGTAGTTCCGAATTCTATTACGGAGCTTTCTAGAACTTGGCCTTCAGCGGACACCACATCAAGTGGCACAGTAATTCTATTTCCCACACCAATTGACTGAAGGCTATCGATTCCACCTGATCCACTCCGTGTAGACGCTATTGCTGAATCGCCATTGAGTTCACCGACAAATGCGGCGCGTGCTTTCCCTCCACTCGACATCGAAGTTGCTTCAGCTTCGGCCGATGCCAGATACCCCGCTCATGACGCCGTTTTCTCACTGTCGAAAGCCGCTCGCCTTTCGGCAGGCTCTTGACGAACAGCAGCTTGATCAAACGCCAGCGAGTCGCGTAATCCGCATCGCCCGGCGGCAGCGTCCATATGCAATGCAAATGGTCGGGCAACACCACCCACGCCACGATCTCGAACGGATACCGGCGCTTCACCCGGCGCACCGCTTCCCGCAACCGCTCGATCTCCGCAACCAGCAAATCCCGCTTTCGCTCAAGCAAAGCCACCGTAAAAAAATACGTCCCGCCCGGAACCCAGTTCCGCCGATAATCAGGCATCCTCCAACCCCATTCAAAACCAGCACACCAATTCACCGATCATTTGCGTAGGGCGGATTCGGAGCGCAGCGACAATCCGCCATAGTCAAACGTAATCTCCCAATCATCCGATACCAGACCCGCAAATGATGGCGGATTGCTTCGCGAATCCGCCGTACGTGGTACGTGGTACGTGGTACGTGGTGGTTTTCATACGACGGAACCCGTTCCGGTTCCGTCTTACGCGGGTTACGCGGGTTACGCGGGTTACGCGGGTTACGCGGGTTCATGGTGTCCGCCCTACGCGGGCTAAAAAAGTACGTCCCGCCCGGAACCCAGTTCCGCCGATAATCAGGCATCCCCAACCCCATTCAAAACCAACACACCAATTCGCCGATCATTTGCGTAGGGCGGATTCGGAGCGTAGCGACAATCCGCTAATATCGATCCAATGCTCGCCTTGCACGTTCTTGAGCGTTTTCTAACTCTCCAAATTGACCTTCGAGCATGGTTTCATATGCTTCAATATTTTCGCTTGCTGGAACAGCTTCACCCTCGGTATGAAGAGTGCCGCCGGCAAGTTCGACAAGTGCACGAACAAAACCATTAGAGTTTGGCCCGACAAATCCGTTTATGGAAGGATAAAGTGGAAGGTGTATGTATTCGGGACGACCCGAGGTATCATCCGTCTCCAGAAAGAATCTTGTGAATTCGATAATTCTTCTTTCAAAAGTTAAATCATCTGCCCGCATTCCCGCAGGTCTTTCGACAGCACCTTCGACGAGACGTACTCGATTAGGAATGCTATATTCTACTAATAATCCTCGACGGATAAGTGTATCTGGCCAGAATGGGTCCATGTGAGGCCGCCCTGTTTCAGTAGCAGTTTCGTCGGTATCCGCTCCCCACAGTTCGATTACCAAATCCTCGGTATCTGTAGTAACTCTTAAGAATGAGTGGCCAAATGGATTGTATGGAATGACCGCGTCCTCAACATAAAGACGCACTCCCGATGGATGCAAGCCTCGCCAATAAGCGGTTAGCGCGTCGCGATTCTCCTCATTTGCATGATTAACCGTAAGAAATTCAGCAAGTGTAGGCTTATCATCTATGGCCGAAACATCTACAAAAGTATAGGTATAGCCAACAATCTCACCATTTTCGACTACATCCTGAACTATCATTCCATCAATAAATTCGGGAGCTTGGGGTTGACTCGCTCTAATCCTCTCGTGCTGGAGTGCCTGCTCGCGTGCACTTTGTTCATCCACTGCAAAATCACAATCTACATCGTCACAAAGTCTAGCCTGATTCCCTGTCCGATCAGTAAATGCGATAGGGTTATCCTTACAATAAGCATAAAAATTAATTCCAGCGCGTACGCCAATCTTATCTGGACCCACCCACCGCCCCAACCAAGGCAAATAATACCTAGCCGTGTGATAACTCAACCCGCTCTCCTCATCCCGCTCCATCCCGGTATACCGATACCGTTTAGCGACAGCCCGTACATCCCGTCCACGCGCCTGATACGCCGTCGTCCCGTACGGATGGTATTCCTCATACGAAATAATCCGTGCATCACCATCCAGCTCCAGTCCGACTGAACCGAGGTGATTGCCGTACTGATAGCGATCCAGCACGCCTCTAGGTAGATCAGAATTCGTTTCAATCACATCCTCCACGATCAACACGCGTTGATCGTCCACGAACAGGTGATGCGTTTCGATTTCTTCCACCAGATTGCCGTTGAGCCAGCGGCGATACCATTCCATGCCACCGAGATAAAAACGCTCTTCCACCGTACGGCCGCCATTGCTGCGCTCGATGCGCTTGCGTGTACGTTGCTTGTTACTGTCATATTGGTAATACGCCCAGCCGCCTCCGCCCAGATCGAGTGCGTGGATCATGTCGCGCGTATCCCAATGCAAGTAAAATTCTTCCGATACATTGGCCAGATTGCGCATGCTGCCGTGGGTGTCGTAGCTATACCGCTCATTGAGCGTGACTGCATTCGCTTCTACGTAGCGTACATAATCCAGACTGCTGCCGTTTTGCGTGGCGAGCAGGCGGTTGCTGTGCAGGTGGTACTGATAGTTGCGCGTCCAACTGCCACGATCAGCGGTATGGCGCATTTGCAGAATGTTGCCAACAGAGTCGTATTGGTAGCGCTGGGTGTAGTTACGCAGCACATTGCCATCTAAATGAAAATCCACCGGTGCGGGTTCAGGCGGACGTTGCGGCGGCGGGTCCTCCGCATGGTAGTTTTCACGCCCGGTGGCTTCGATCAGCCGGTAGAGCGCATCGTAGGTATAGCGGCTGCGCGGTTCGACGCGCTGATTGCGGAAAAATACCGGCTGGTAGGCTTCGTCGTAAATCTCGGTGATGTTGCCTGCCGGATCATAGGTGTAGTTGAGCTGCTGGACGATCCGTTCTTCCACCAAATTGGAGTGAAACTCCGGGAAGGCAAGATCACTGATCGGGCGGGTGGTACGCAGTTGCTTTAAGCGGAAAGTGAGCGGATCGTAGTCATAATGAGTGTCGGTATCGTTGCCATATTCGATCAGCATCCGCTGACCTTTGGCGTCGTATTCAATTTTACGAATTGCTTCTTTTACTTCACCTCGCACGGTCAGAGTTTCTCCAGCCAGGATGCCGCGCTGGTTGTACTGTGGACGATATACCGCCGGTGACCGGTCTTGCCGGTGCCAGTTCTGCAGCTCGGTCATGCGGTTGAGCGCGTCGTATTGCGTGCGCTGGGTGAAGATTTCTGGTTCAAATGCACTCTCTGGCGGATCTTCCGGCCAATGGATGATGGAAGCGGCATAGGCGCTGGCGAGCTGGCGCGTCGCTTCGAGCAAGTTGCCTTTGAAGTCGAACCATTCATTAGTAATCAAACCGCTGGGATCGTAGTGCTGATAAACCTGCCCGCGCAGGTTGCGCGCCTTGGCTGCTTCTCCAAGGCTTTCGCCATAGACCAGCCGTTCCGTTACCTGCCAGTCTGCTGTGCCAATTCGCAAACGCTGTTCCAGAGGGCGGCGCAGTGGGTCGTAGCGCGTGTGGTAGATGCGATGTTCCAATGGAGCCTCACCATCCTCGCCGGTACGCTCATTTTCATCCCAAGCGTAATGCGGCTGGCCGGTGGCATCCATCAGCATCCAGCGGTCGCCACCGTCCATGCTGTGCTGGAACAACAGGTTGCCCGCAATGTCGTAGGCGGGGAAATATTCCGGCCCGGTGCCGGATGCATTGTGTTTGATGTATTCCATGACCCGGTTACCGCGTGCATCGCGTATCCACAGTGGTTTGCCTTCGGCATCGAGGTGGGTGTAGGTGGCGTATTTTTCATTACGCATGACACCATCGCCATCCCGATAGCGGTTATGGGCGACACTGATCACCTCCCGGCCCAGGCTATCCAGGAAAACCGTCGTGGGCGTATTGGCATGCTGCGCTGCCCGCCAGGCCGCCTGCTGCTGCGGTGTGGCCAATGGCTGACCCGCCATATCGACGGGTATGGCGCGCGTGGGGTCGAGCGGATTCTGCGCCGCATACCAGGCATTTCCATTTTCAAGCACTGTGTCGTTCGCGTCCCAAGTTGCCATGAACCAGGGCGTGAATTCCACCCGGCTGTAGCTGCCGTCCGGCGCTTCGGTGCGGATGAGGCGACCTGCCGCGTCGTAATACATAATGGGCGTGACACCGACTTCTGCCTGTTCTTCAAATCGTTGAGAAACGGTGAAATATGGTTCATATTGCTTGACCGGCTTGCCTTTGTTGTTAAGGATGGTTTTGCCGCTGGTAATCCAGCGTAGCGCCGGATTGGGCGTGACATCGGGAATAGGGCCGCCTTCGGCTTTGGCCTTCGCCATCAGCACCTGCCCCATGCCGTCGCTGTATTCGATATTTACTTGCAGCTTACTGTCCGCACCACCTGAATCGGCAACGTGAGTCTCACGCATCAGCCCGGCTGCACAGGCCGGGTGATTACCGTAAACCATTTCGCCATCAACAAGTTGTTCGCCAAAATAATACAGATGGCGCGCGGTAGCGCTACCGAGCAATGTGCGCGCTTCGGCTTCGCTGTAATCGCCGGTGAAGAAACGGATCAGGGTTGCGGTATCCAGGTCGGGCGGCGCAAGATCCAGGTTGTCGCCTTCGTTTCTATCCGGTTTGCCTTTGAGCGCCATGGCGGCGGGCAAGCCGAGAGTATCGAAGGCTACCTCGGTGCGATTGTCGTTGATATCACGCATCCGGCTGGGGGCCAGTACGCGGTAATCGAAGGCCTCGATGGCTGTTTCATTACCCATCGGGTCATGGCTAGAGCGAATGTAGAGATCGTAGCTGCCATCGTATTCCAGCACGGTTTCGTTATCGAACGGGTCGATGTAGCGTTCGGGCAGGTAGAAGTGTTGTGCCGCGTGTTGCTCACCTTCCAGGGTAAATCCAGCGGTGCCAGAGCGTATCCACCAGTGATCCGATTCATCAGGAAAGTTATGGTAGCCGCCCGCACGCAGGACGCGTTCAAACATGGCTTGGCGTCTTTCGCCGGAGGCTTGCAGGTCGTTCAGCTTCTCACCCAGGATCGTTTCCAGCAAGTCTTCCGTCAGCGCGAGTTTGTAGGTTTCATAGGGCAATGCCAGCGTATTGTGTCTTCCCAATGGCAGCGCATCGCGCAAATTGTGGTCGAAATACAGCATGCGTACGTGTTCGACGCAACGCTTTTGCAGACCGCCTGGCCCCGTAAGCTGGTGATAGGGAAGTTCGTTGGCAGGGTCGGCAATCGGCGCTTGCCGGAGATTGGCGAGGGAATAATACAATTCGCCTGCTTCCGGTTCGAGTCCGGTCAGTTCATACGTCCTGACTTCACAAGGCAGCGGCAGGCGATGATTGTCAAGATCGGGCGGATTAGCGGGATCGTGCGGATCGTCGATATCCTCAGTGAAGCGGTTTTCGCTATAGACCAGGTGGGGTTTGCCTTGCACCTCACGGATACGGTCGAGCGTGTCGGCGGGCAACAGCACAGTGTCAGTATCCGCTTCGGTATGCCGCCCGATGCGGGGATAGGCGACGGCGACGGATTCCAGCACATTGCCGTATGCGTCGGTGCGCAGGTTCAGCGTGTGCGCGATGCGCGGATCGGGCGTAATGGCCGGATCACGCAAATCGAGTTCATAGTGGTAGGTGATGGCCTCGCTCTCGGTGACCAGAAAGACCGCATGGCGATTATCTGCGCGCGGTTGCAGCCGTTGGATGTGGCAATTGTGATAGGCGGTCGAAAATAGCTTGACGCGCTGTTCTTCTCCTCGTTCCAATGCATCGACATCCAGTTCAAAAATTTCCTGGCGCAGCATCATGCCTTTGCAGGCACGCAGCGCCTCGCGCCATTCTTCCGCTGAGAGATTCTGTGCAGCCAGATCGGGTTCCGGCAGTGTGTTTTCTATAAAGTGGTCGGATCGGAAGTATTCCTGTTGGAATTGCGACAGGATGCGTTCCCGGTCCAGGAATGCACCGGTGTGGAACCAGGTGATGGTTTTGATGGGTGGCTGGTAAAGCTGGTGATCGTCGGTAATGTATGGACTGGCGGTATTGCCCGCGGTAAATTCACCGTAATGCTCGACATCCACTTGCTCGACCCGGCCAAAGCCGCGAAACTCGCGCTCATGCCCGTCAAAATAACCGTGATGGTAGCTGTAGCGGGTGGTAAAGCATGTCTCGCGCCAGCTTTCTTCGATGCTGACCTGTTCGACCACGTGCACCGGGAAGGGCAGTTTGGTAATCCAGGGTTTGCCCGCGGCTTTGTCAGCAAGATAAAACTGAGTGGAAGAAACGTAGTCGATTTTGGTAATTGCGCCTAGATTGTTGTCGATCCGAGTCAATAGGTGTGGTTTTTTGCCGTCCATCAGATCGAGATAGCGCAGCGGGCGCCTGCTGTCACCCGGCAGGGAAGAAGACCACACCAGGCAAGCAGTGCCGTTGCCGAGCAGGTCGGCGGTCATGATCGAGGTCAGGTTATCGATCCCGGGGAGTTGATGCAGGTGATGCGGCACGCTCCAGCGGTTGCCGGATTGATTGAAATAAAGCCTTACGCCGTCGCGGTGCAGATAGAGGATATCGTTGGTGCCGGAGCCGTCGATATCCGCCAGGCGGATGCGCTGCTGGCTGAATTGGTCGGGATGATCGAACCACGGTGCATTGTCCATGGTGACTTTGGCGCCAAAATGGCCATAGCCGAGGTTGGGCCAGTAGCAGACTTCGCCATTGCGAATGCGCACCAGATCAGTCAGGCCATCGCCGCACATGTCGGCCAGGTAGATGGATTGGGTGCCATCGGCAAACACCAGCCGGGGGCCGTGTTCTTCATCCAACGGCTGGGTAACCTGGCGGGCGGGTGCGAAGCCGTCTTCCGCCAGGGAGGGATGCCAGGTGAAGACCTGATGCTCGCTGATGAGTATATCGGCATGGCCGTCACCATCCAGGTCGATGAATTTCAGGTTGGGCTCGTCCCACGGAATATTGGGCAATGTTTTGAAAGATCGAAAAGATTCCCAGTCTTCATCGTGGGTGCGTTCATAAAAACCGGGCGTGGGACCGCCGAATGCCACCAGATCGAGCTGGCCGTTGCCCGCCAGATCGAGCAATTGCTGATTGCCGCCACTGAGCGCTGCCAGCGAGGGCTGGCGTGCTACTGGTTGTAACGGACCGAACTTGCCGCCGCCAAGATTGGGTTTATAGAACCAGGCATTGGCCTGCTCGGTGAATATGCCGGTCACGCCCTCACCATCCAGATCGACCCATTGATAATGGCTGCCATCCAGTCCGATGGGCAGATTTTCCAGGCTTGCGGCATCCAGTTCATCGATCGTTTCTTTAATTTTTGCTTTGCTATATTTGAATTGCAGCGGCGGCAGCGATTTTTTGAAGTAGGTGTATTTTCTGAGGCGATCATTCAAAACTCCACTTTCACCTGGAACAGAGTCGTCAAGCAGATAACCGGATTGCGAAACACCTTGGATGAACGAAGCAAAGCGGGTGCTGCCTTCGTGACCGAGTTCGATCTCGGGCAAAGGCTCGTTATCTGCTGTGGGATTTAAGGGATAGGGAAAATCGGCGTAATCGAATTCGGTAGAACGCACGAGGTACGGATGAGCGCCCAATTCGGCGAAATGGTGGAACATCAGTACACGCTGACAGCGGCGATAGGTGCGCACTTCGAAACCCGCACGGTAACTGGAGAATGGATCTGGGCGTACCGGCCAGGATGAATTAAGTGGCGCTGCTGCTGCCTGTATCCTTGGGCGTTGTGCAAGGCTGGGAAGCGTATCGTCCAAAGGAACAAGCTGATAATGATCCTCGCCATAATCGAAGACGACTTCGAACAACCAGTGAGCTGCTTCAAGCTGGTCAGTGGATAAAAAGACAGGCCGGCGGCCCTCGATGAGCAGTGTTCTCTGATTGCCATAGCGGATGCGCTTGATATAGCGATTGGCGGTACGTGAGCGGTTGCGCTCATTGACCTGCATCAGATCGACACCGGTATCATCCTCCTGACGATATTCGTACAAGATAGCATTGCCTTTGTCATCGCGCGTTTCACAGATCAGCCAGCTAAAAATCCTTTCTGGATTAGCAGGATCGGCGATGCGCGACTGGCTATCCAGGCCATAGAGCGTGAGGATGTTGTCTTTGGAGATGGAACGCCAGTGGACATCGCTGGAATCATTAACATTCGTCCAACGCTCGATCCGTGCGAACAAACCTTCGATGCGGGGGCGGTAGCGACGAATGATGTAACTAACGCCATCGACTACACGAGGAGGCATAATGTCTACAACATACTTGCCTTCCATCATGAGCCACTGGCCGTGATGATCTTTCTGATATTCCGGCACCAGATCTTCCGCACCGGACAAGATAAAAGTATCCGAATCATTCTGATGGGTATGGCCATCCAGATACTGGGGCAAACCTTTGTCAGTTTTGCGAGTGATAGACGGCAGCGACAAGCTCCAGCCAAAACCGAACGGCCCGTTGCCTGAAGCGGAGTCATAAGAAAGAGATAGTTCGGGCCCAAAACCATTGCGCCCCGGACTGGTGACAATCGGCACCGACATGGAACCCGTACCGGTTACCGGATTAGCGGCGAATTTCTCGCCCATGCCACGGATCGCACCCCCGCCTTTCGGGAGTTCTATCTTGGGGGCGGATAGCGTGAAGGAATCTTTGTCCGATGCTTCACTGTCCTGGTTTGCGGTTTTACTGGGTTTGCCTTCCATCCGGATCTCCTAGAAACATTCCGGTACGTACCTGAAGATAAATCTGAGTGTGATTTAATAAGTCATTTAATTTCCACACAGGAACTGTACATGACTCAAATTTTTATAAAATTTGGCTGAAATATTTCAGTTTTTATTTATTCATTGTTATCAATCAGGTTATATAACAAAAATTGCTGATGTCATTTCTGGTTGATATATTTTTGATTGAATCAAGGAATCGATCTACTACTGAGCGCTACATGAAGTAATACTGAGCGCTACTATGATTACCCGGATTGCTTTCTCTGAAATGAGAAGTCTTTTGCTGAAGAATCCGTGTGTCCTTTATTGATCTGCAGGAAGCTGCAATCATCTGGCACAGCAACGGATGAAAAAGAGGATTTAGGAAGAAACGTTGTTATTCCATTTATAAATCAAAACTAAATTTATCGGCTTCACCTTGCCGTATTATTTATACCGTCTGTGGCTCACCTTCATGTCATTTTTGATTTGGGAATGGAATTACAGCCTGCAGATTGCCGGGATAAATTTCGCACTTCCGAAGGGGTCAGGCCGAATCGCTGTTTAAAAGCACGGTTGAACCAGGAAAGATTATTGAAACCCATATCAAACGCTAACGTGCTGATGCAGCAATCGCTATACACAGGACTGCGCAAATGCCAATAGACTTGATCGAGGCGTAATTCAGTCACATAATCAGCAAAGGTGGTTTCTTCGCTGTGAAACAAGGTACGTATATATTGGGACGATATGCCCTGGCGTAGGGCGACCTGGCTGATGGACAATTCACTTTCGGTGATATGTTCCAGGATGTCACGCTTGATCGCCTCGAGTCGTACTGCACGTAAATGGCATTTGCCCGTAACTTGTGCCTCTTCCCGTTTCGCACCAAACAGCAGCGTAACCAGATCGTGTATCTGTGTGGAAACCAGTAAAGTAAGGTCCGGAGACAAGCTGTCTCCTATTTGTATCAGCATTTTTGTATAGCCAACCAGCAAACGTAATGCTGGCATGGAGGCGCTGGTGACTTTCTTTATCAGGAATCCATCCCGATTGGAAACCCGGGGGGCGATCAGCGTGGCCGGGATATCGATAATTGCAAGGGATACCGTATCGGCAATATGTACCTGATGGATCAAATCAATCGGTATCAGTAAGGCTTCTCCAGGCTGGCAACAGACAGGATCACTACTTTCCCCATTGATGACTGCCATTCCATCGAGTGGCACCAGCAGTACCAGGTTATTGCTGTTCTCAGCGGGAGCGGGGTCATGAGTATGCTGGGATGCTGCAGTGACTGCATACACTCTCAGATTAGGCAGTAGCTGCCCGGCCATCTCCATGAAAGAGGACGGGTCCGGATAAGATGGGGTATCCGTACTGATCATGGCAGCATGAATATCCTGAAATACAGATACAGGTTCACTTTCAGGGAAATCGCAGGAGGGAGGTTTCAATCGGCTCATATCAGAACCTCATTTATCTCAATATTGGCTCCTTCGCTCACTGTATTCCCCCCAGGATATTTATCTGTTATGTCATTGCTTCATTCCAGCCTGTCTTTTCTGTCACCTCTTCTTCCATATTGCGAACCAATCGCACCCGATATCATTCGCTTATCATAAGAATTAACCATATTAAATAATATCGCCTGTTACATATCTGTTACAAATAGCACATAATTTCCTTAAACCCGATTTTTATCTAACATGGGTACAGTGACAAGAAATTTCATTGTCATTCCGATCGAGCCAAACAGGGTTTTATAGAAGCATCCAAATTAAAACGACATCACAGCAATCAGGGCAGTCAATACACCAGCATCCTTGACTCCTTGAAGGCAATCAGATGCCTGACACATATCGATATCCCGCCGTGGTAAGATGTTTGCCCTGTAACAATGAAACGAATGCACCCATGACCACACCTGAGGAAATCACTCAATATCTGCAGGACCACCCGGAATTTTTTGAGGAACACCCTGATCTGCTGGAATCACTCCGTTTTCCACATCCTTACGAAGGCCGTGTCATTTCGATCAACGAGCGGCAGGTAGCAATGCTGCGCGAGAAAAACAAATTGTTGCAGAACAGGCTGCAGGAGCTGATCGATGTCGGTGAAAACAACGATGCCATCAGTGAAAAAATGCATCGCCTGACGGTTGCACTGCTGGGTTTCG
>JAANMU010001375.1_pt1 | contig 22403 bp, 20 predicted proteins | sample 7279701 | NCBI WGS metagenome assembly JAANMU01 (sample SAMN14094539, study PRJNA606508) | bioreactor metagenome | isolation source: A lab-scale SPAN reactor treating ammonium-rich wastewater day 57 | place: Ireland: Galway | collected 2017-03-13 | reverse complement strand
TCTTCACCGCTTTCTTCGCGGCGGGCTTCTTCGCGGCGGCCTTCTTCACCGCTTTCTTCGCGGCAGGTTTCTTCGCAGCCTTCTTCACCGCTTTCTTCGCGGCGGGCTTCTTCGCGGCGGCCTTCTTCACCGCTTTCTTCGCGGCAGGCCTCTTCGCGGCGGCCTTCTTCACCGCTTTCTTCGCGGCGGGCTTCTTCGCAGCGGCCTTCTTCACCGCTTTCTTCGCGGCGGGCTTCTTCGCAGCGGCCTTCTTCACCGCTTTCTTCGCGGCTTTCCTGGCAGTTGCCATGAGGGATCTCCTTTGCTCAGGGATGTTGCGATGGTGGAAACCCGTGCCCGGCTGCCCGAAGGCAGGTTCGGTACGAGCTATTCATCGGCGCAAGAACCTGGTGCAAGCGTGTTGCCGTTCCTGCGCTAATGAATTCGGCGCAAAAAAAACGCCGGACCCGAAGGCTCGGCGCTGTTGCGAAGTCGATCCGCTGCGGGGAAGAAAGCCCCGCGGACAACGGGTGCCGTATCGTCGTCGCCGACTGCACGTCCCTGGTTTCTGCGATCGACCTCAATTCGGATCCTGTCTCATGGCCGCCCGATCTCGTCGATCCCGGGCGAGCGCGCGGCCGGCGCGAGGACGATTTCCGCGAGGGTCGGTGCAGATGCAGCATCGACCGGAAGGCCCGGAGTTCTGGCCGGTACCGGCCGGGCCGGTGCGGCGGAGATCGGTTTGTCCCAGGACAGCATCTGATGTCTCGCTTCAATAATTGCAGGTAACTACCTGTATTGCCGCGAGATCCCGCTGTTATTCACAAGCGTGATCTTACGGCCCATGTTGATTGCTTGCAACGATCGGGCGACATTCGGCTTGACTCGGGCGATATTTTGTCGGCGTTAACGCAACACATCGCTTCGAAGAGCACGTTCATGAACGGCTGTCAAGTTGCATTGCCGAACGGCGTTCGGCCGCGTGCTTCGGGGCCGGAATCGCCAACCGCGCAGGCCTTCGCGCGACGCACGAGAAGCCAGCGTCAGTACGGTCGCACGAGTCCCCGGGCCTCGGGCAGCGCCAGCACGCGCTCCCAGTCGAAGAACGGTCCCGGATCGTGCTTGCGCCCCGGCGCGATGTCGCTGTGCCCGGCGATCCAGCGCAACGGATGGCGCTCGCGCAGCCGCGCGAGCAGCGTCGCGAATCGGCGATATTGCGACTCGGTGAAACGGTGCTCGCCGTCGCCCTCGAACTCGATGCCGATCGAGAAATCGTTGCAGCGCTCGCGATCCATGAAGCGCGATGCGCCCGCGTGCCATGCACGGTCGTCGGTGGCGACGAACTGCAGCAACTGGCCACGGCGCCGGATCAGGAAGTGCGTGGAGACGCGCAGGCCGCGCAGCGGCTCGAACGACGGGTCGGCACGAGCTGCGAGTCGATTGGTGAACAGCCGCTCGATCGCGTCGCCCCGGAAGCATCCCGGCGGCAGGCTGATGTAGTGCGTCACGACCAGATCGATCGTCGCGCCGGCGGGGCGCGCATCGAAGTTCGGCGAAGGCACGCGCCGGGCGCCGGCGATCCAGCCCGGCGCCGCTGTCACTAGTTCAGCCCCAGGCGCTGCATCCGGTAGCGCAGCGCACGAAACGTGATGCCGAGCAGGCGCGCAGCCGCGGTGCGGTTGTAGCGCGTCTTGTCGAGCGCGCGCTGGATCGCTTCGCGCTCGATCTGGTCGATGTAGTCGGGCAGCGACTCGGGGATGCCGTCTTCCGAGATGCGCACCGGCCGCCGCTCGCTCGAGGGCGCGGCGGCGTGCGGCTCGGCTTCGGACGCGGGTTCGGCGCGCTCGTTCTCGTCGACGTCGGACACCGCGGGCTTCAGCCCGAGATCTTCGACGTTGACCACTTCGCCGTTGGAGAAGGCGAGCGCGCGCTCGAGCATGTTCTCGAGTTCGCGCACGTTGCCCGGAAAGCCGTAGCTCTGCAGGTAGCGCAGCGTGACCGACGCGAGCCGCGGCGCCTGCGCCAGCCCGGCACGCCGGGCGAGCCGCGCGAGAATCACGTCGGCGAGCGCGGGGACGTCCTCGAGGCGATCGCGCAGCGCCGGCAGCTTCAGTTCGATCACGTTGAGCCGGTAGTAGAGATCCTGGCGGAAGCGGCCGGCCGCGACGCATTGCGCGAGATCCTGGTGGGTGGCGCTGATGATGCGCACGTCGATCGCTTCCTCGACGGTGGCGCCCACCTTGCGCACCCGCTTTTCCTGGATCGCGCGCAGCAGCTTCACCTGCATCGCCAGCGGCAGGTCGGCCACCTCGTCGAGGAACAGCGTGCCGCCGCTGGCGGCCTGGAAGAAGCCGTCGCGATCCTGGTCGGCACCTGTGAACGCCCCCTTGCGGTGGCCGAAGAACTCGGCCTCCATCAGCGCCTCGGGAATGGCGCCGCAGTTGACCGCGACGAAAGGCCGTGTCGCACGCGGCCCGGAAAAATGGATGAGCCGGGCCGCGAGTTCCTTGCCCGAGCCGGATTCCCCGGCGATCGCCACCGGCGCCATGCTGCGGGCCAGCCGCTGGATCTGCGCGCGCACGTCCTGCATCGCCGGGGACTCGCCCAGCAGTTGCCAGTCCGGGTCTCCTGGCACGGCGGTCGCGCGCGCCAACGGCTGCTGCGCCGGAAGCTGGATCGCCGAGCGCACCAGGCTGCGCAGCGCGTCGAGCGCCACCGGCTTGGCAAGGTAGTCGAAGGCTCCGGCCTTCAGCGCGGCCACCGCATTCTCGGCGCTGCCGTAGGCAGTGATCACGGCCACCGGCGTCTGCGGATAGCCGCGATTGATCGTCGCCACCAGCCCCAGGCCGTCGCCGTCGGGCAGGCGCATGTCGGTGAGACAGAGCGCGTAGTCGTGGCGCTCGAGCAGCGTGCCGGCCTCGGCAATGCTGCCGGCGCAATCGACGTCGAGTCCCATTCCGACCAGCGTGAGCTCGAGCAGTTCGCGCAGGTCGGCTTCGTCGTCGACCACCAGCACGCGCGGCGGTCGTCCGGCCACACGGGTTTCGGGTGCGCGAGCGGGGTCGCCGGAGTCGGTCATCGCGGCTCGCCCCTCTTCGGCTCGATCACGAACGCACTGCGATAGCGCCCCGGCGGCGACGCCGTCTCGTAGCGGATCGTCGCACCGTTCGCGTTGCACAACTCGCGCGTCAGGTACAGGCCCAGCCCGGTGCCCCGGCTGTCGGTCGTGAAAAAGGGTTCGAAGGCGTGTTCCAGCATTTCGGGAGGCAGGCCCGACCCGTCGTCGGCGACCGTCAATTCTAATCGATGGGCCTCGCGCTCGCGCCAGCCGATCATCACCGCACCCTCGGCCCCGGATGCGTAGCGCAGCGCGTTGCCAAGCAGGTTCAGCAACACCTGGCGCAGATGGTTCGAGTCGAAGCGGATCGGCCGATCGGTCTCCAGCCGGACCGCGATGCGTTGCCGGTCGACGCCCGAAGCCGCAGCGAATTCCGCGAGGAAACCCTTCAGGAAATCGCGCAGGTCGATCGACTCGTCGGCCGCACGCTCGCGCCGCGCAATCGAGAGCACGTCCTCGACGATGCGGTCGATGCGCACCGTGTTGTCCTCGACGATGCGGGCCAGGCGCGCGAGCGCCGGATCGTCGATGCGCTCGGCGAGCAGGCTGTTGGCATGGCGGATCGCGGCCAGCGGATTGCGCACCTCGTGCGCGATCGACGCCGACAGCCTGCCCATCGAGGCCAGCTTGAGCTGCTGCGCGCGCTCTTCCACCAGTCGCTGGTCTTCGAGCATCACGACTGCATCGCCGCTGCCGTCGCCGCCGAGGAAGCGCAGGCCGATGCGCACCACCCCGCCGCCCGGTGCAGGCAGGCTCAGCTCCGCTTCGGCATGCGCGGCGCTGCCGCCCTCGCGCCAGCGCGCGTATGCCTGGCGCAGCGAAGCCCACGCCGCACCGCCGGCCGACGGCGCGCCGGCCGCGAGCGTCGGCACCCGGGCTCCGACGCCGAGCAGCGTGCGTGCGGCCGGGTTCATCGTGGTGACGTCGCCGTCGGCACCGACGACCAGTACGCCCTGTTGCAGTTCGGCGACCACCTGCGAGGTCACCGCGAACTGGCGGCGCAGGTCCTCGCCCCGGCGCCAGGCGATCTCCTCCTGCGCGTGCAGCCGGATCGCCAGCCAGTTCACCGTCATGGCGGTCGCGAAACAGGCGATGCCCACCAGCCCCGCGGTCATCGTCACGCCGGGTTCGCCGCTGCCGCGCAGCATCGACCAGCCCGCCTCGGCCAGCACCAGCAGCGTGGCCACGGCTGCGAACGACGCCGCCATGCGCCGGGTCGAGACGACCGCCGCGCCCGCGACGGCAACGATCAGCAGCACCACGACGCCGGTTCGCAGGCCGCCTGCAGTGTGCATCAGCGCGGTCAGCGCCAGCAGGTCGGTCAGCGCATGCACCACGAGCATCGCATCGAAGCGGCCGTAGAAGCGGTGCAGCGTCGACAGGTAGAGGATCGCCGCCAGCAGGTAGACGACGACGACCCGCTCGAACCAGGCCGGGTCGTTAAGTTCGGCCGCGAAGCGACCGATATCCTGCAGCGGCACGAACGCCAGCAGCGTCAGCGCGATCGCGACGCGGCTGGTTGCCAGCCAGCGCAAGGCCGCGCGGTACGAATCGGCAGGAGCGGCCGCGGGATCCGGAATCGAGGCCGGGACGCCGTCGCCGATCATCGACGATGCTGCCGGGCCCGGTGAGCGTCGCGGTGCGCCGGGTCGCAATAGTGGTGCCCGCCGTCGACGAAAGCGTCGGAAGCCGGCAGGAACACGCCGCATTGCTCGCACTGGACCATCATCTCGCCGCCCGCTTCGCCGGCGCGCTGCGCCTTGCCGGAAGACCGCGGCGGCGTCGCCTGCGCGCCGGGGGCGCCTGCTTCGTCCCGCGCCGCCTCGCGTCTGCGCTGGCTGATCGCGACCAGTTTCATCGCCAGCATGGCGAGCGCCACCAGCACCAGCCAGAACAGCAGCTTGCCCATCAGTGGCGCTGCAGGATCACTTCGAGCACGAGGCGGCTGCCGACGTAGGCGAGCAGCAGCAGCGCGAAGCCGCCAAAAGTGAGCCGCAACGCGGTGCGCCCGCGCCAGCCGCGCAGCCACCGGCCGGCGAGCAGCACCGCGAAGACGGTCCAGGCGACGAGCGAGAACACGGTCTTGTGGTCGAAGCGCAGCGGCTGGCCGAAGATCTCCTCGGAGAACAGCACGCCGCTGAACGCGGTGAGCGTGAGCAGCGCAAACCCCAGGCCGATGAAGCGGAACAGGATGCGCTCGAGCACCAGCAGCGGCGGCAGGTCTTCGAGAAAGCGCGCGAACGGCGAGCCGCGCGCGCCGGCCGCCTGCGCGCCGCCGTGCAGCGCGCGCTCGGCCGCTGTCATCAGCAGCGCGTGCAGCGCCGCCATCGCCAGCACGCCGTAGGCGAGCGTGCCGATCAGCAGGTGCGGCAGGAACAACGGACGCCCGGCCTGTGCGCTGAGGTCGAGGCCGGGAAACAGCAGCGGCAGCGGCACCGACAAGGCCGCGGCCGGCAGCACGACGCTGCGCAGCGCCTCGACGCGCACCGACAGGCCTTCGATCCACATGACCGCGACGCCGATCCAAAGCGTGGCCGAGAGGATCGGTGCGAAGCCGAAGTGCCAGCCGTCCTCGCCGTAGACGGCTGCGTACAGCGTACCGGCGTGCAGCGCGAGCCCGACCAGCATCAGCGCAGCCGCGAACCGGGCCGGCATCCGCCAGGCAACGAGGTAGGCAAGCGCGGCGAGCAGGTGAACGATAACCAGTAGAATCTGCACCGATCCAGTTTACTCCAAGGCCATGCTCGAGAACCTGTCGCAACGCCTGTCGCGCGTCGTCAAGACGATGCGCGGCGAGGCCCGGCTGACCGAGGCCAACACGCAGGAGATGCTGCGCGAGATCCGCGTCGCCCTGCTCGAGGCCGACGTCGCGCTGCCCGTGGTGCGCGACTTCATCGCCCGCATCCGCGAGAAGGCGCTCGGCCAGGAGGTCGTCGGCAGCCTGACGCCGGGCCAGGCGCTGGTGGGCGTGGTGCACCGCGAGCTCACCGAACTGATGGGCGGCAAGACCGCCGAACTCGACCTCGCCAGCCAGCCGCCCGCGGTCGTGCTGATGGCCGGCCTGCAGGGCGCCGGCAAGACCACCACCGTCGGCAAGCTCGCGAAGTGGCTGCGCGAGACGAAGAAGAAGAAGGTGCTCACCGTGTCGTGCGACGTCTATCGCCCGGCCGCGATCGAGCAGCTGCGCACGGTCGCGGCACAGGCCGGCGCCGACTTCTTCGCCTCCACGCCCGACCAGAAGCCGGCCGACATCGCCGGCGCGGCGCTGCAGTGGGCGCGCACCCATTACCACGACGTGCTGCTGGTCGACACCGCCGGCCGGCTGGCGATCGACGAAGAGATGATGCGCGAGATCGCCGCGCTGCACGCGCAGCTGCGGCCGATCGAGACCCTGTTCGTCGTCGACGCGATGCAGGGGCAGGACGCGGTCAACACCGCCAGGGCGTTTCGCGAGACGCTGCCGCTCACCGGCGTGGTGCTCACCAAGCTCGATGGCGACGCGCGCGGCGGCGCCGCGCTGTCGGTGAAGGCGGTCACCGGCGCGCCGATCAAGTTCGTCGGCGTCGGCGAGAAGCTGTCGGGGCTGGAAGGCTTTCACCCCGAGCGGATGGCCAACCGCATCCTCGGCATGGGCGACATCGTCTCGCTGGTCGAGGAGGCGCACAAGGCGGTCGACGAGAAAGCGGCGAAGGCGCTGGCCGAGAAGCTGAAGGCCGGAAACCGCTTCGACCTGAACGACTTCGCCGCGCAGCTCGGCCAGATGAACCGCATGGGCGGGCTGGCGTCGCTGCTCGACAAGCTGCCGTCGCAGCTGCAGCAGGCCGCCGCGAGCACCGACATGTCGCAGGCCGAGCGGCAGATGCGCCGGATGCACGCGATCATCCAGTCGATGACCCGCGCCGAGCGCTCGAAACCCGAGCTGATCAAGGCCAGCCGCAAGCGGCGCATCGCCGCCGGCGCGGGCGTGTCGGTGCAGGAGGTCAACCGGCTGCTCGCGCAGTTCGACCAGATGCAGTCGATGATGAAGAAAATGCAGAAGGGCGGCCTCGCGAAGATGATGCGCGGCATGAAAGGCATGCTGCCCGGAATGCGTTAGGGCGGTAGACTCGGCATCGATGAACACCGTCGATGCCAGCACGCCCCCTGCGCCCTGCGCCGACCTCGACACGCTCAGGCAGCGATTCGGCGGCCGCCTCCTGACCGACGCCGCCGACCTCGAACCGTTCCTGATCGACTGGCGCCGCCGCTACTTCGGCCGCGCGCTGGCGGTGGCGATGCCCGACTCGGTCGAAGAGGTCGCCGCAGTGGTGCGCTGGTGCGCCGAGCAGCGCGTCGCGGTCGTCCCGCAGGGCGGCAACACCGGCCTGGCCGGCGCAGCCACCCCCGATGAGGCCGGACGCTCGATCGTGCTCTCGCTCGCGCGCCTGAAGCGGGTGCGCGCGCTCGACACGGTGAACAACTCGATCACGGTCGAAGCGGGCTGCACGCTCGCCGAAGTGCGCGCGGCCGCCGAAGCCGCCGGCCGGCTGTTTCCGCTCAGCCTGCCCTCCGAAGGTTCGTGCACCATCGGGGGCAACCTGTCGACCAACGCGGGCGGCGTGGCGGTGCTGCGCTACGGCAACGCGCGCGAACTGTGCCTGGGCCTGGAAGTGGTGAGCGCCGACGGCGACATTTGGCATGGCCTGCGCGGGCTGCGCAAGGACAACACCGGCTACGACCTGCGCGATCTGTTCATCGGCGCCGAAGGCACGCTGGGCGTGATCACCGCGGCAACGCTGAAGCTGTATCCGCAGCCGGCGGCGCAGATCACCGCGATGGCCGCGGTCGGCGACCCGCACGCCGCGCTGCGTCTTCTGAAACAGGCGCAATCGGCACTCGGCTCGTCGCTCACCGCGTTCGAACTGATCTCCGACCTCTGCCTCGAACTGGTCGCAAAGCACTTCCCCGAGCATCGCCGGCCGTTCGCGCAGCCGAGCCCTTACTACGTGCTGCTCGAGACCTCCGACAGCGAAGGCGAGGCGCATGCCGCCGCGATGTTCGAGGCGCTGATGGAGCGCGCAATCGAAACCGGGATCGTCACCGACGCGGTCGTCGCCACTTCGGGCGCGCAGAGCCGCGCGCTCTGGGCGCTGCGCGAACTGATCTCGGACGCGCAGGCGCTCACCGGCAAGAACATCAAGCACGACGTCTCGGTGCCGATCTCGTCGATCGGCGAGTTCGTCGAGCGCACCAACGCCGAACTGCAGCGGCGCTTCCCCGGCATCCGCATGGTGGTCTTCGGGCACCTGGGCGACGGCAACCTGCACTACAACGTCTCGCCGCCGGTCGATCGCACCGGACCCGCACACGAAGACGAGTTCCTCGCGCTGCAGCCGGCGATCAACCGGGTGACGCACGACGCGGTGCACGCGTTCGGCGGGTCGATCTCGGCCGAGCACGGGCTGGGGCAGCTGCGCCGCGACGAGGCCGCGCGCTACAAATCGACGGTGGAGATGGCGCTGATGCGGCGGATCAAGCAGGCGCTCGACCCGCTGGGGATCATGAATCCGGGGAAGGTTCTGCCGCCGGGCTGATCAGGCCTGCGCGCCCCAGCTGCGCAGTCGGCCCGTATCGACGTGGACGAAGTTCGAGCGCGGGTAGTACCCCACCCCGCCTGCCTGCATCGACAGCGCGGCACGGTGCAGCGTCGCCAGCGGCACGCCGGGCATCCGGATGTCGATTGCGCGACCCGACATGTGCAGGCTGCGCGTCGCCACGCCGTTGCTGCGCGCGTGCAGCATCGCGTTCGTGGCCGGTGAACGGTAGCCCGAGATCACGTGGAAGGGCCGCGTGCCGGTGCCGAGCAGCGCGCCGAGCTGGTCGAGCTGGTCGAGCAGCGCGCGGTCGATCGGGAACACTTCGCCGCTGCGATGATCGCGCAGCACCCGGTCGATTTCGGCAACCGCGTCGGTGAGATAACGGCCGTTCTCGCGATAGACGACGTCGAGCGATTCACCGGTGTGAGTATTCACGAATGCGAGCCGCGCGACCTCGTCGATCGCCGGATCGGCACGGCGCGGCAGTGCCAGCGCGCCTCGCGCCGCAGCGCCGCCCACCACGGCACCGACCCCCATGCGGAACAACTGCCGGCGAAACGGCATCCTGACCATCATCCACCCCCTGCGGTTCGTCGTGCACCGCCGTCGCGATCGACGCCGACCTCGCGGGCCAGCCCGTCGCGGGCGCGCAGCATGGTTTCGATCAGCCTCCAGTCTAACGAGTCTGGCGCAATACCACGTTCGACCGCGATCGCGCGCACGTCGCCGAGCGTACCGACCCCCTTGCGGTAGGGATCCGGATTCGCCTCGAACCAGATCCGGCCGTCGTCGCCCTGCGCCATCAGCAGCGGCTGGTAGACGATGCGGCCCGGCTCGCCGACGGCCACCCGATCGAACAGTTGCGCGATGTCGTCCGGATGCATGCGGATGCAGCCGTGCGAACGAAAACCGTACACGCTGGCCGGCGCGTTCGTCCCGTGAATGCCGATGGCCGGCAGGCTCAGCCCGATCCAGTGGCGACCGAGCGGATTGTCGGGGCCCGGCGGCACCCGCGCGAGCACCGGCTTGCCTGCGCGTCGCGACTCCTCCTGGATCGAAACCGGAACGATCCAGGTCTTGTCGGTCTCGCGGGTGCGCACCGTGAATTCGCCGGTCGGCGTGGGCCAGCTGGCACGACCCACGGCCACCGGATAGGCGCTCGCAAGCCGTCCCTCGCGAAACAGGAACAGCATCCGCTGCGCCACGTTGATCAGGATGCCGTCGTCGAGCGGCGGCGGAACCACGTGGCGCGCGCTCACCTGCAGCACCTGGCCCGGCCGCAGCGGCTTGCGCGGATCGAGCGCGTTCTGCTGCGTGATCAGCGCCACCGACACGCCATAGCGCGCGCCGATCGAGACCAGGCTGTCGCCGCGTGCGACCACGTGCTCGCCCGACCGGTCGGCGATCGCGTCGGGGTGTGCAGGGGCTGCCGACGCCGACGCGGCAAGCGGCGGCGGCACAGCGAGGAAAGCGCAGCAGAGCGCCGCGCGTGCGCCGCGCAGGGCCGCGCGCGCCCCGGGGCGGCGGGCAGAGAGACGACGCACTTCAGAGCCCCAGGTACGCTTCCTTCACCCGCGGGTCGTCGAGCAGCGCGGCGCCGCTGCCTTCGAGCACGATGCTGCCGTTCTCGAGCACCCAGGCGCGGTCGGCCAGTTGCAGCGACGCCGCCACGTTCTGCTCGACCAGCAGGATCGTCATGCCCTGCGCATGCAGTTCGCGGATGGTGCGGAACACCTCGGCCACCAGCGCGGGCGACAGGCCGAGCGAGGGCTCGTCGAACATGATCATCCGGGGCGCACCCATCAGGCAGCGGCCGATCGCGAGCATCTGCTGCTCGCCGCCGGACAGCGTGCCGGCCAGCTGCGCCGCGCGCTCCTTCAGCCGCGGGAACATCGCGAACACGCGCTCGAGCGTCATGGCTGCCTGCGCACGCGCGCGCGGCAGCAGAGCACCCACCTGCAGGTTCTCGAGCACGCTCATCGACGGAAAGACCTGCCGGCCCTCGGCCACCTGGCCAACGCCCAGGTCGCAGACCCGATGGCTGTCCAGGCCGCCGATCTCGCGGCCGTCGAAACGGATCGAACCGCCACGCGGCTTCAGGATGCCGGCAACGGTGCGGATCAGCGAAGTCTTGCCTGCGCCGTTGGCGCCGACCAGCGCGACCACCTGCCCGGCACCCACCTCGAGGCTCACTGCGTCGAGCGCCTGCGCATCGCCGTAGAACACCGACAGGTCGCGGATCTCGAGCATGTCAGTGGGTCGCGCCGGTGCCGAGGTAGCTCTCGAGCACCCGCGGATCGGTAGTGACCTGCTGCGGCGTGCCCGATGCGATGATCTCGCCGTGATGCAGCACGTAGACGCGCTGCGCGAGCGCCATCACCGCGCGCATCACGTGCTCGATCAGCAGGATGGTGAGGCCGTGCTCGGCGTTCAGTCGCCGGAACGCCGCCACCATCTGGTCGGTTTCGGTCGGGCGCAGGCCCGCCATCACCTCGTCGAGCAGCAGCAGCGTCGGCTCGGTGGCGAGCGCGCGCGCGACTTCGAGCCGCTTTCGATCGGGCAGCGTCAGCGCCGAGGCCGGGCGCTCGCGCTGCAGCCACATGTCGAGCGAACGCAGCGCGCGCTCGGCGCGCGAGCGCGCGAGCCGGCGGTCGGAGGTGCCGCGAAAGCCGCCCACCATCGCGTTCTCGAGCACCGTCATGTCGGCGAAGGGCTTGACGATCTGGAAAGTGCGCCCGATGCCGGCGGCGCAGACACGGTCGGGGCGCTCGCCGGCGATGTCGGCGCCGAGGAAGCGGATCGTGCCCTGGTCGGGCGACAGGGCGCCGGCCACCAGGTTGAACAGCGTGGTCTTGCCGGCGCCATTGGGGCCGATCAGCGCGACGATCTCGCCGCGCGCGACCGACAGCGACGCGGTCGAGACCGCCTTGAGTCCGCGAAAGCTCTTCGACACGCCGACGACGTCGAGCATCGGCGCGGCGGCGTCACGCGTCGCTGCACGCGCCTCAGCCGTCGTCATCGTCGTCTCCGTCCTGGCGCCGGAATCCGAGCCGGTTCGCGATCGCCGGCCAGATGCCGTTCGGCATGAACATGATCGCCAGCCCCAGGGCCACGCCGTAGAAGATCTGCTTCGCGCCCGGGATCTCGTAGCCCGACATCGTCAGCAGCGCGTTGATGCCTTCCGAGAGCGTGGTGAGCACCGCCGCGCCCAGTATCGGCCCGAACAGCGTGCCGACACCGCCGATGATCGGCGCGAGAATGATCTCGATCGACCGGCTGATGTGGAAGATCTGCTCGGGAAACAGGTTGTTGTAGTAGAAGGCGAAGAACACTCCGGCCAGCGCGGTCATGCCCGCCGAAATCTGCACTGCGTAGATCTTGTACCGGAAGACGTCCACGCCGGCGGCGCGCGCGGCCTCCTCGTTGTCGCGGATCGCACGGAAATAGAACCCCAGGCGGCCGCGCAGCAGCCAGGCCGACGCCAGGAAGCCGAGCACCGCCAGTGCGAGCGCGAGGTAGTAGAACATCAGCGGATGCCCGCGCAGGTGCAGCAGGTCGACGCGGTCCTGTTGCACCACTTTCAGGAAGAAACCGCCCGAAGCGCCGACCCAGCCGAAGTGGTCGAATCCGATGCGCGTGAATTCGGCGAAGGCGATCGTGAGCAGCGCGAAATAAGTGCCGCCGATGCCGAAGCGGAATGCGAGCCAGCCGATGACCGACGCCATCGCGACGCAGATCGCCACCGCCGCCACCATGCCCAGCCACGGGTTCACGCCGAAGTGCTGGAACAGTGCCGCCGACGTGTACGCCCCCAGTCCGACGTAGAGCGCGTGGCCGAGCGAGAGTTGGCCCGCGAAACCCATCATCACGTTCCAGGCCTGGCCGACGAACGCGAAGTACAGGATCAGGATCATCACCGACAGCAGATAGCGGTCGAGCGCGAGCGGCACCACCAGCAACACCGCCAGCAGCGCGAGCAGGCCGAGGCGCGAGCGTTGCATCGGCCTACTTGCCCTTGAACAGGCCCTGCGGCCGGAAAGCGAGCACGAGGATCAGCAGCGCGAACGACAGCATGCTCTTGGCCGACGGGGTGATCAGCAGTCCCGCCACCGATTCGGAGACGCCGATGAGCACGCCCCCGGCGAGCGCGCCCACCATCGAGCCGAGGCCGCCGATGATCACGATCACGAACGCCAGCAGCGTGTACGCCGGGCCCAGGCCGGGCGTGACATCGACCAGCATCGACAGCAGCGTGCCGGCGATGCCCACGCAGGCGGTGCCCAGCCCGAACGTGAGCGCGTACAGGTGCCGGACGTTCAGGCCGACCACCTGCGCGCCGAGCAGATTGTCGGCGCAGGCGCGGATCGCCTTGCCGAACGAGGTGTAGCGGAAGACGGCGAACAGCAGCGCGCAGGCGAGCAGCGCGATCGCGGCGCAGATCACGCGCACCTTGTCGACGAGCAGCGGCCCGATCTCGTAGGAATCGAGCGCGTAGTCGACCTGCACGCTGCGCGCATCGGGCCCGAACGCGACCAGCAGCAGGTTGACCAGCACGAGCGCGACCGCCAGCAGCAGGATGAACTGCGAATGCTCGGGGCGGTCGATGAACGGGTTGACGATGCCGCGCTGCAGCAGATAACCGATGCCGAAGAACGCGAGCGCCATCGGCAGCAGCATCCACAGCGGGTCGATGCCGGTGAACGCGAACGCGAAGACGGTCGCGTACATCGCCACTGCCATCAGCTCGCCGTGCGCGAAGTTGACGATGCGCACCACGCCGTAGATCACCGACAGACCCAGGGCCATCAGACCGTAGATCAGGCCGGTGAGCAGCCCGCTGAGGACGATGTTGGCGATGGCGTCGAGAGGCAAGCGAAGTCTCCGGGGCCTGCGGTGCCAGCTACCGATGGTGACGGAGGATAGCGAATCCAGGCCACGCTGCAAGACGAAGGGAGGGCAGCGGCGGCACCGCCCTCCCTCGGCCAGATGCGAACGCGGCGGAACGCGGCGAGCGACGGATCCGCGCGTTCGATGAAGGACCCCGCCTCAGCCCCGCTGGGTCCACCCCGGCACCGGAAACACCGGCGCGATCTGCGCGGCGGCCTTCGGCAGCATCACCATCGGCTGGCCGTTGCGGTTCTGGATGCCGGCCGACGCGGTCTGCGTGTTCTGGCCCTTCGCGTCGAAAGTGATCGGCCCGCCGATCATGATGTGCTCGGCGATGTTCGTCTTGCGAAGCGCGTCGGCCAGCTGCGCGCCATCGGCGGTGCCGGCGCGCTTGAAGGCGTCGGCGGCAACCATCAGCGCCTCGAAAGTGAAGCCGACGTTCAGCCCGTGGAACATCAGCTTCTCCTGCGGGAACTGCTTGACGAACTGCGCTTCGACGCGCTTCGTGAGCGCCGCGTTCGGGTTGTACCAGGGCACGTTGGTGATGCAGTAATCGGAGTACTTGTTGCCCAGCGCCTTGTAGAACTGCGCTTCGTACATGCCGGGCGAGCCCGGGCTGATGATCGCCTGCGGCGACCAGCGCTGCTTGACCAGTTCACGCACCAGCAGGATCGCGTCGTTCAGGCGGCTCACCAGCAGGATGAAGTCGGCGTTGGTGGCCTTGGCCTTGGCGACCTCGAGCGACAGGTCGCGCGCCTCGCGGTCGTAGGGAATCGTCTCGACGATCTTGAACGGCAGGTAGTCGAGCCGTGGCAGGATCGCCTTGATGCCGTTGGCCATCGAGATGCCGAAGGTGTCGTTCACGTGCATGAAGACCGCGCTGCGCGGCGCCGTGTTCGTCGCCTGGAACAGGTCGCGCGTGAGCGCCAGGCCATTGCGCAGCAGGTCGCCCGCGGTGGGGAAGTTGCGGAACGTGTACTTGTAGCCCTGCTCGGTGATCTGGGGCGCTGCGGCGATGTTCACCACCAGCGGCACCTTGCGCTGCTCGGCCACCTGCGCGATCGCGGCGGTGGGGCCCGAGTCGAAGGCGCCCATCAGCACCTGCGCGCCCTCGTCGACGAGCTTCTCCGCGCGCGAGCGCGCGACGTCGACGTTCGATTCGATGTCGGCGTTCATCAGTTCGATGTCGACGCCGTACATCTCGCGCAGCACCGCCGGCGCGATGTCGGCGCCACGCTGGCACGATTGCCCGATGAAGGCGAGCGCCCCCGACCGCGGCAGCAGCACTCCCACCTTCAGCTTCTTCGGCTGCGCGCGCACGAGCGCCGGAACGGCCAGCGTACTGCCCCCGACGACCGCCGAAGCGGCTGCGATCCGGTTGAAGTCGCGACGGGTGAGCTTGCTCATGGGGTCTCCTCCTTGTCTGAATTGTCGGTCAGGCTATCACGCATTGGCGGCCTGGTCGCGCAGGATGCGCTTCAGGATTTTCCCGGTGGGGCTCTTGGGCAGCTCGGCCACCACGTCCACCCGTGCGGGCACCTTGTAGGCGGCGATGTTGGCGCGGCAATAGGCGATCACCTCGTCGGCGGTGATCGTCCGGCCCGGCTTCGGCACCACCGCGGCCACCACCTGTTCGCCCTTTTCCGGGTGCGGCACGCCGTAGACCGCCACCTCCTGCACCTGCGGCAGCTTGTACAGGTACTGCTCGACCTCGGCCGGCCAGACCTTGAAGCCCGACAGGTTGATCATGTCCTTCACGCGGTCGACGATGTAGACGTAGCCGTCGTCGTCCATGCGGCCGATGTCGCCCGAATGCAGCCAGCCGCCGCGCAGCGCCTGCGCGGTGTCCGCCGGGCGGTTCCAGTAGCCCTTCATCACGCCGGGTCCGCGGATCACGATCTCGCCCCACTCGCCGCGCGGCACTTCGCGGTCGGCCTCGTCGAAGATCGCCAGCTCGAAGCCCTCGACCGCGCGTCCCACCGAGCCGAAACGGTGCTCGACCAGGTCGTTGTAGCAGGCGAACGGCGAGCACTCGGTGAGACCGTAGCCCTCGTATACGCGGCGGCCGAAGCGCTCGGTCCAGCGCCGCGAGATCTCCTCGGGCATCGTCGCTGCCGCCGACATCTCGTAGCGGATCGACGAGAGGTCGTAGCGGGACAGATCGGTGGAGAGCAGGCCGATGAAGATCGTCGGCACGCCGAAGAACATCGTCACCCGCTCGCGCCCGATCGCCTCGAGCACCTGGTCGGGCACGAAACGGCGGAACAGCACCAGCGTGGCGCCGGCGAGCACCGCCGCGTTCATGATGTAGTTCTGGCCGTAGACGTGAAACAGCGGAAGGAAGACCGCCAGGCGGTCGTCTTCGCGATAGCCCGAGCAGCTGGCGGCGGTCGCGATGTTGGTCGCGATGTTCGACTGGGTGAGCGTCACGCCCTTCGGAAAACCGGTGGTGCCCGAGGAGTACAGCAGCGATGCCGGCGCATCGGCGGCGCAATCGACACCGGGCAGTTGCGCGGCGCGACCCGCGCTCCAACCGGCCAGCGTCGCGGCACCGGCCGGCGCGTCGCCTTCGCAGACGACGAGGTGTTCGAGTGCCGGGCAGCGCTCGCGCGGCACGAACTGCGCCAGTTCGCCGACGGTGAGCACCACTTTCGAGCCCGAATCGGCGAGCAGGTATTCGACTTCCGCGGTGCGGAAGACCGCGTTGATCGACACGGTGATCGCGCCGAGTTTCTGCGCCGCGTAATACGCGACCAGGTATTCGGGAATGTTCGGCAGGTAGAGCGCGACGCGGTCGCCGGCGGCCACGCCGTGCGCGCGCAGCGCGTGCGCCAGCCGCGAGGCCGCGGCATCGAGCTCGGCATAGCCGATGCGCCGTCCTTCGAACAGCACTGCCGGATGGGAAGGCCGCTCGGCGGCCCAGCGCTCCAGGTTCGATGCGAGATTCATTTGCCCTCCCGGATAACTATGCGTTATAACAATCATCATGCCCAGACGCAATGCTCGGCAACCCGAGGCCCCGGAAGGGGTGGTCGCCTATGGCGCACTGCAACACGCGATTGGCTACCTGATCCACCTTGCCGAACTGGCTAACATGCAGGGATTCTCGCGCGCATTCGCCGGCACCGGGGTCACCCCGGCGCGCTTCACCGCGCTCGAACTGATCGCCTGCAATCCCGGCATCCGGCCGAGCACGCTGGCGACCGCGATGGCGGTCGAACGCTCGAACCTGGTCGCGGTGATCCGCTTCCTCGAGGCGCGCGGCTGGGTCGCCGCGGGCGCAGGCTCGAACCGGCGCGAGAAATCGCTGACGCTGACCGCCGCCGGCGAAGCGGCGCTCGCCGGGCTCAGGCTGCGATTACGCGCGCACGACGCGGCGCTGGCTAACGGATGCTCGCCACAGGAGCGCCGGCAGCTTGCACGACTGCTGGCGCGGATCGTCGGGGCCCGGGCGGGCTGAACTCCCAGCGCTTCCAGGCGCGCAGCACCGCATTCGGGTACTCGGGGCGGCCAAGGCTGCCGTTGTAGCGGCCCAGCGCCCGAAACAGGTCGCCGCGCTCGATGTCGAGGTAGTGGCGCAGGATCGTGCAGCCGTAGCGCAGGTTCGCGCGCATGTCGAACAGCTTCGAGGCGTCACCGTCGCCGATCACGCCTGCCCAGAACGGCATCACCTGCATGTAGCCGCGCGCGCCCGCCTGCGAGATCGCGTAGCGGCGGAAATGGCTCTCCACCTCGATCAGGCCGAGCACCAGGTGCGGGTCGAGTCCGGCGCGCTGGGCCTCGTAGCGCACCGTGTCGAGGAACTCGATGCGCTGGCGGAACTCGGGTTTCCAGCGGCGCGGCAGCCGGTTCGACATCGCGGCAAGCCAGTCGACTCTCTGGTTCACCGACTCGAAGCGCGGTTGCGGAGGCGCGTCGTCGCCGTCGATCGCGGCCGCCAGCGCGGTGCGCACCGATGCGCTGAGCGGCTCGTAGCGCTGCGCGCCGGCGTGCGCCGGGCCGGCCAGCGCGAGCCCGGCCAGCGCGACGCACACCAGCAGCACCAGGAGCAGGACGTTCCTCATCGCCCCGATGAGACCGCCGCAGCGCTCAGCCGGCAAGCAGGCGGCGGACAGCCGGCGCCGCCTCGCCGACAGGCACCGCCTGCGCCTGCATGCCGCGGCGCGCGAGCAGTTCGACGCGTCCCTCCTTCAGGCTGCGTTCGCCGATCGTGACCCGCACCGGCACGCCGATCAGCTCCCAGTCGGCGAACATCACGCCGGGACGCTCGTCCCGATCGTCGAGCACCACGTCGACGCCGTCGGCGAGCAATTGCGCGTACAGCGCGTCGGCAGTGGCACGCACCGCGTCGGACTTGCCGTAGCCCAGCGGCACCACCGCAACCTCGAACGGCGCGATCGCGCGCGGCCAGACGATGCCGCGCTCGTCGTGGTTCTGCTCGATCGCCGCGCCGACCAGGCGCGTGACGCCGATGCCGTAGCAGCCCATCTCGAACGGCCTGGACCTGCCGTCGACGTCGACGAACTCCGCGTGCATCGCCTCCGAGTATTTCGTGCCGAGATAGAACACGTGGCCGACCTCGATGCCGCGCTGGATCGCCAGCGTGCCCTGGCCGTCGGGCGACGGGTCGCCGGCCTGCACGTTGCGGATGTCGGCCACCACCGGCTCGGGCAGGTCGCGGCCCCAGTTGACCCCGGTGTAGTGAAAGCCGGCGTCATTGGCGCCGCAGACGAAATCGTGCATCGCCGCGACCGTGCGGTCGGCCACGACCTGCACCGGCTTGCGCGCGCCGATCGGCCCCAGGTAGCCGGGCGGCGAGCCGAAATGCTCGACGATCTCGGCCTCGGTGGCGAACCGGAAGCCCTGCAGCCCCGGCACCTTGCCGGTCTTCACCTCGTTCAGTTCGTGGTCGCCGCGCACCAGCAGCAGCCAGATCGCGGTGCCGACGATGCGCGGCTCGCCGGCGAAGTCTTCCGCACCGTCCTTCACCGGCTCGCGGCGGTCGACCGCCAGCACGATCGACTTCACGGTGCGAGCGAGCGGCAGGCCGAGGAGTTCGGCCACGTCTTCGCACTTCTCGCGCGACGGGGTCGGCACTTTCGTGAGCGGCTCGCCGGGTGCGGCGCGCTCCCGGACGAGCGGCAACGCCTCGGCCAACTCGACGTTGGCCGCGTAGTCGGATTGCGGACACCAGGCGATCGCGTCTTCGCCGGTTTCGGCGATCACCTGGAACTCGTGGCTGGCCGAGCCGCCGATCGCGCCGGTGTCGGCGGCCACCGCACGGAAAACGAGCCCCATCCGGGTGAAGATCGCGACGTAGGCGTCGTACATCGCCCGGTAGCTCGCGAGCGCCGACTCGCGGTCGCGGTCGAACGAATAGGCGTCTTTCATCGTGAACTCGCGCCCGCGCATCACGCCGAAGCGCGGCCGGCGCTCGTCGCGGAACTTCGTCTGGATGTGATAGAAATTCTTCGGCATCTGGCGGTAACTGCGCAACTCGTTGCGGGCGATGTCGGTGATCGCTTCCTCCGAGGTCGGCTGCACGATGAAGTCGCGCTGGTGGCGATCCTTCAGTCGGAGCAGCTCGGGCCCGTATTTTTCCCACCGACCCGACTCGATCCACAATTCGGCCGGCTGGATGACCGGCATCAGCAGTTCGATCGCCCCCGCCCGGTTCATCTCCTCCCGGATGATCGCCTCGATCTTGCGGATGACCCGCAGCCCGAGGGGCATGTAGTTGTAGATGCCGCCGGCGAGCTTGCGGATCATGCCCGCCCGGGTCATCAGCCGGTGGCTGATCACCTCGGCGTCGGCGGGCGCTTCCTTCAGGGTCGAGAGGTGGAAACGGGAGGCTTTCATGCGCGATCCGGGGCTGGGCGATCGCCGTGGTTCCTGCGCCCGCGGCGGCTCGATATAATCGTCCCAATTGTATGGGATCGAGGGGTGCGGGCCATGCTGGACCGTGACGGCTATCGCCCCAACGTCGGCATCATCCTGGTCAATTCGAGGAACGAGGTCTTCTGGGGGAAACGGGTTCGCGAGCATTCGTGGCAGTTTCCCCAGGGCGGCATCAAGCGCGGCGAATCGCCCGAGCAGGCGATGTACCGCGAGCTGCACGAGGAAGTCGGGCTGCATCCGCAGCACGTGCGCATCGTCGGCCGCACCCGCGACTGGCTGCGCTACGAAGTGCCGGAGCACTGGGTGCGGCGCGAATGGCGCGGCCACTACCGCGGGCAGAAGCAGATCTGGTTCCTGCTCCGCCTGGTCGGCCGCGACAGCGACGTCGACCTGCGCGCCTCGGAGAAGCCCGAATTCGATGCCTGGCGTTGGAACGACTACTGGGTACCGCTCGACGCGGTGATCGAGTTCAAGCGCGAGGTCTACAGCCTGGCGCTGAACGAACTGGCGCGCATGCTGTTCCATCGCGGCGAGCAGCGCACCGGCCTGCCCGACGCGAGCCGCTACCTGCGCGGGCGCACGCGCGCGCGTCCCCGGCATCTCGAGGCGCCGCTCGACCACGCCGAGCGGGCACGTGCCGATGACGCGGGCCAGCCCGGCCCCGGCCTGGCGCAAAGCGCCAACGAGTCGTAGCGCGGGCTGCAGACGGGCGAACCCGCACCGGGTTCGCCCGCGCGTTCAGGCCCGAAAGCGCACCACGCGCTGGGTCTGCGTGCCCAGCCCCTCGATGCCGGCGGTGACGACGTCGCCGGGCTTCAGGTAGCGCGGCGGCTTCATGCCCATGCCCACCCCCGGCGGCGTGCCGGTGGTGATCAGGTCGCCGGGCAGCAGCGTCATGAAGCGGCTCACGTACGAGACCAGCGTCGCGCAATCGAAGATCATCGTCCGGGTGTTGCCGCGCTGGCGCCTCTCGCCGTTCACGTCGAGCCACATCGCGAGCCGCTGCGGATTCGCCACCTCGTCGGCGGTCAGGATCCACGGCCCGATCGGCCCGAAGGTGTCGCAACCCTTGCCCTTGTCCCAGGTGCCGTTGCGCTCGAGCTGGTACTCGCGTTCGGACACGTCGTTCACCAGCAGGTAGCCGGCCACGTGCGCGAGCGCGTCCTTCTTCGACACGTAGCGCGCGCGGCTGCCGATCACGATACCGAGTTCGACCTCCCAGTCGGTCTTCGTCGAGCCTTTGGGCAGCATGATGTCGTCGTCCGGGCCGACGATCGAGCTCAGCGTCTTCTGGAACACGATCGGCTCGTTCGGCACCGGCGACCCGGTCTCGGCCGCGTGGTCCGAATAGTTCAGGCCGATCGCGACGAACTTGGTCGTGCCGGTGAGCGGCGGCCCGAAGCGCGGCCTGCCGCGCACCGCCGCCAGTCGCTCGGGGCGAAGCCGCGCGAGCCGGGCCAGGCCCTTCGGCGAGAGTTGCTCGGGGCCGATGTCGGGCACGACGGCCGAGAGGTCGCGCAACCTGCCTTCGGCGTCGATCAGTCCCGGCTTCTCCTTGCCCGCCTTTCCGTAGCGCACGAGTTTCATGAGGTCTCCATCCGGGGATCGAACTGGATCGCGGCCAGCCGCGCGTACAGGCCGCCACGCTCGACCAGTTCGGCGTGCGTGCCGGCGTCGGCCACGCGGCCGCGCTCGAGCACGACGATGCGGTCGGCGCCGGCCACGGTGGCGAGCCGGTGCGCGATGACCAGCGTGGTGCGCCCGCGCATCGCGCGCTCGAGCGCGTCCTGCACCGCGCGCTCGCTCTCGGCGTCGAGCGCGCTGGTGGCCTCGTCGAGCAGCAGCAGCGGCGGGTTCTTCAGCAGCGCCCGGGCGATCGCGATGCGCTGGCGCTGTCCGCCCGAAAGCCGCACGCCGCGCTCGCCGAGAAAGGTGCGGTAGCCCTCGGGCAGCTTTTCGATGAACTCGTGCGCGTGCGCCGCGCGCGCTGCCTCGATCACCTCGGCGTCGCTCGCCTCGAGCCGCCCGTAGCGGATGTTCTCCATCGCATCGGCCGAGAACACGACGCTGTCCTGCGAGACCAGGCCGATCGCACCGCGCAGGTCGGCCGGGTCGAGCCGCCGCAGGTCGACGCCGTCGAGCCGGATTGCGCCCGACGACGGATCGTGAAAACGCAGCAGCAACTGGAACAACGTGGTCTTGCCGGCGCCCGACGGCCCGACCAGCGCGACCGTCTCGCCAGGGGCCACTTCGAGCGTCACCCGGTCGAGCGCGCGCTCGCCTGGCCGCGACGGATAGCTGAAGGTGACCGACTCGAAGGCCACGCGCGAGCCGCCTCCCGATGGCACGAGCCGCACCGGTTCGGCCGGCGCGCGGATCGCCGGCTCGGCCTCGAGCAACTCGAGCAGCCGCTCGGTGGCGCCGGCGGCGCGCTGCACGTCGCCCAGCACTTCGGCGATCGCACCGGTGGCGCCGGCCACCAGCGCCGCATAGAGAATGAACTGGGTGAGCAGCCCCGCGGTCAGCCGCCCTTCGAGCACCGCGTGCGCGCCGAGCCACAGCACGAACACGATCGCGCCGAAGACCAGCACGATCGCCAGCGCAGTGAGCAGCGAGCGGGCGCGCACCCGCCGGATCGCGCTGGCGAAAGCCGACTCGGTCGACGCGCCGAAGCGCTGTGCCTCGAGCGGCTCGCGCGCATAGGCCTGCACGATCTGGACCGCGTTCAGCGTCTCGCCCGCCAGCGCACTGCTGTCGGCGAGCGCGTCCTGGCTCACGCGCGACAGGCGCCGCACGCGCCGGCCGAACACGAGGATCGGCAGCACGACCAGCAGCAGCAGCCCGACGATGATCGACGCGAGCTGCGGACTGGTGACGATCAGCATCACCAGCGCGCCGGCGAACAGCAGCGCGTTGCGCAGCCCGAGCGAAATGCTGGTGCCCAC
>JAANMU010001374.1_pt1 | contig 22408 bp, 25 predicted proteins | sample 7279701 | NCBI WGS metagenome assembly JAANMU01 (sample SAMN14094539, study PRJNA606508) | bioreactor metagenome | isolation source: A lab-scale SPAN reactor treating ammonium-rich wastewater day 57 | place: Ireland: Galway | collected 2017-03-13 | reverse complement strand
GTTTTTGGTCGAGACAAACCGACCGCAAAAGTATTCAAATGGATACCGTTCCAATACAGGAAGCTTTGGTAACATAATATAAGCACGACAGTGCTAGAAAGTTTGTGATGAAGATAACGGCGCAACTGCTGTCATCTAAAGATGATTCGACAGCAACCTTGCCACTATCGGTTAGCAAGGTGAAAACATTTGAGAATTGCAAGGCAAAGTATCGTTATTGCTACATAGAACAATTGCCGCGCAAAGAGTGGGATTTCCATATTTTTGGACAGTTCCTTCATGCAGTGCTTGAAGACTTCCATAAATCAGACAAATCTCCTGCTCATGAGGTTATGACGACATGTTTCAAACAAGGACTTGAAACATACGGCCCGAAACTTAGTAAGGAACACAAAGACGAGGCGTGGCAAATTCTAAACAGCTATTTGCATCAGCTGGAAAAAGACACGCAGTCTGGAAAATCACCAGATATCCTGGATTTAGAGCGCGGTTTCTACATCGATATCTATTTGGATGGCAAGCCACATATTCTGTTGAACGGATTTATTGATCGTATTCAGAAAGATCCAGATGGAGTTATCCATGTCGCCGATTACAAGACGACAAAGAATAAGCGCTATTTGAATGACTTTTTCCAGTTAATGACGTACGCATACGTTTTGATGTTGGAAAATCCTGATCTTGAGAAAATCAGAGCATCATTTATTTTGTTGCGTCACGATTTTCAGCACCTGACTAAAGAGTACACGCGCGAAGACGTGATGAATATACAGGAAAAATTCATCGAGTACGCGAAGCAGATCCACAAAGAAAAGTTGTGGCGGCCATCTCCGCAATTCCTTTGTAAATACTGTGATTACTTGGACGTTTGTGCGGAGGGTAAGACATATTTAACACGGCGGAAATTGATAAAGACGTCGGACTACGGCAGAACAACATGGTGATAAAATGAAGATTGAGACTAAAGAGCTGGAGTATTGTAAGATAAAGGTTACTTACGAAGCAGATCCAGATATCGTAAAAGAAAAAGAGCGCGAGGCTATTTCTGAATTGCGTAAATTAGCGATCCCTGGATTTAGGCCAGGAAAAGCTCCTGACTACGCAATAAAGGCTCGCGCAAAAAAGCAGATTCAGAATTGGGTAGCGAAAGAAATGAGCGCCCATGCTTATGATGACGTTTTGTTCGAGACAAAAATGAAGCCAATTGGCTATCCGCAGTTTTCGAACGTCAAAATCGAAGACAAGGCTTTTTCTTGTGAGATGACAATTATGAAGAAGCCGGAGTTCGAACTCGGAGAATATAAGGGTATGGAGATTCCAAAGCCACACATGGATCGCGATGTCGAGGCACATGTTGAAGCCACGCTCCAAGACCTGCGAATGAAATTCGGTGATTTGAGGCCATATACTGAGGATGACTTCGTGGAGATTGGCGATCAGATTACGATGGACTTTTCTGGCACCATTAACTCAGAGCCGTTTGATGGCTCTACTGCCGAAGGAATGCTCTATCTCGTAGGCAACAAAATGTGGCCAGGGTTTGATGACAATCTGTTAGGAATGAAACCAGAAGAAACGCGCGAGTTTGATTTGGAGATGCCTGACGGAAAATCGGCGCATTTCAAGGTTCTTGTACATATGGGCACCAAGACAATCCCGTGTCCGATGGATGACGATCTTGCAAAGAAAGTCGGATTAGAGACGTTCGCAGAGGTGCGTGACAAGATTAGAATTATTGCAAATGACCGTGTGAAAAACAATGAGAATTACCTGGTTCGTCAGCAGGTTGCAAATCGACTTGTTGAAATTCATGACTTCGAAGTGCCAGCATGGTTGAGCTTGGTTGAGGCACAGACTTTGGCAGCGCAAGAGGGATTAGATTGGAAGCTGTTCTCAGACGAAAACAGAGAGGCGTTTGTGAAGAAAGCCTCTCGTAATGTTCGGCTCTCGCTTATCCTAGACTCGATCAGAGATAAGGAGCCGGAATCTGCCCTAACAGAAAATGAAGCAGTCCAAGCGCTCAAGGCACAGATTGCTGCCCGTGGTGTTGATGCCGAAAAGTTTGTCGTCGAGAACCAGAAGACCGGACGTCTCTTCGGTATCGTAGCAGCGATGAAGGATGAATTCACGTTGCAGTGGGTTGTTGATCAGGCCAAGGTTACCGAGGCTTGATTCGGCTGTGCATAACTAGAAATAGAGGCAAGAATGTCAGATGAATTTTCGCACAAGTGGGAAAAGGTGCTAAATAAGCTTGGCGGCGACTTTATGGATTCCTCACAGTCCAAGAGCAATGAGGATCTACAGAAACAGATTTTGCGGTCGCAAACTGTAATAGCGGATCTAGAAAAAGATATGGACAATGATGCCAAGCTTGCGCAGGTCAAGGAAGAATTGAAGAAGATATCAGGAGCATATAGAGACGAAATCAACCTCGAACGAGCAAAAAGCTATTTTTGTCTCTGGTTGCTCCGTTCACGTGGTCAGGATACGGGTTGATAATTAAACATGCAATAAAGTCTTGTTGTGGTGGTGGCAAAGCTTTCATTTTTCAAACTCAATCTCCTGTGAGAAAGAATCACATAGAGGCGTTTGAAAAGGCTGGCTTTGTCACCTTGCCACATTATGTTAAGTCTGGTTTGTTTTATATTCAAAGGGGCGGGCTTGTGGCAACGGCCTCGTTCGGATCTACAAAGATTTAAGTGCGTTGCGCTAATGCCAATGTAGATATAATGGCTCAGTTCGAGAAAATCCTGGACGAACTAACTGGTGTTTCTGGCCAGAAGTAATATGCATAAAACAATAGATGAGCAGCTTAGTGCTTTGGAGAGCGCTGAGTTCAACAGCTCTATAAATGCACACAGCTCGATATCTGCTGGCTTCGATGCTATCAAACGCTCAGATCCGGTTATCAAGCTGACAATGCTTGGCCGCAATTCTGCAACGGCGCTTGATGCCATTTTGCAGAAAATGGGAGAGTATCTAGATCGGTCAGATGATTGTTATGAGTCTCCATATGATTGCCCAATCGCGGCTTTGTTATACGTGCTTGTTTCGATTGATCCTATATTAGCATCTTTTGCGTCGATGGGCGTGTTGCGTACTAATAGTCTTTGGTGGGCACGGGCATTGGCAAATTCATATTTGTTAGACAAGGAGATACGGTATGATAAACTATGTCAGTCTGCATAATCATACCTCTTTTTCGATTATGGACGCGCTGGTAAGTCCGGCCGATCTGTTTCAACGCTGCAAAGAACTTGGGCAAGAGGCGGTAGCGGTTACCGATCATGGAACGTTAGCCGGTATGTGGGATTGCCTTAAAGCGTCAAAAAAAACCGGAGTCAAGCTTATTGCCGGCTGCGAATTCTACTTTGTAGATGATGTTAGCAATACAAATGAGCCATTGCGGCATCTCATTCTCCTAGCAAAGAACGCAGAGGGCTATCGTAATTTGTTGCAGCTAGTGAAGAAAGGCTTCGACAACTTTACCGTCGCTTTTAAGCGAGCAATTCCTCGAATAGACTGGAAGCTACTTGAGCAACATTCGGCGGGGCTGATCTGCACAACGGCCTGTGGCAACGGCATTTTGTCGCAACTGCTTATCAAGAACAAGCGCGAGGAAGCGGTTGTTCAAGCCAAACGTCTACAGGAGATTTTTGGTGACAACCTAGCTATCGAGCTACAACCGCATGCATTAGCGCGGCGACCGTCAGCTTATAGCGGACACGTCGATCAATCATTCTTGAATTTGAGTTTGACCAAGCTTGCTATTGAGCTTGGGATTCGTCCGATTGTTGCAACTGATGTGCACTATCTAGAAAAAGAACATCACCGAGCACATGATGTTCTGCTGGCTGATGGTTCGGGCCAACCAATTACATCTGGCGCGCGGCTAACTTACAACGTACCAGAGTTTCACGTCAAGAGCGCAATAGAGGTAGCAAACTATTTTGTAAGGTTATCTTCTATTCCTGAATGGACACCAGAATTTGTTCAATCGTTATTCGACAACACAATTTACTTTGCCGACCAATGCGAGAATGCTGATTGGGTTGATCCAAAATACTCAAACCCGTCTGGCAAAGAGCTTCCAGAATTTCCAGTCCAAGATCAACCTGATTACGTGGAGTTTCTTGAAGTCAAAAAGCAAAAGTGGCCAGATGTTGCAGATGATGTAGCATATTTGCGGTACCGCTGTGAACAGGGGTTTGCCGATAAGGTGCCAAAGGGCAAAGAGGCCGAATATCGTACGAGGCTAAAGGAAGAGCTTGATGTTATCGAATTCCATGGCTTCTCTTCGTACATGCTTATTGTTGCGGACTATATTGAGTACGCACTAAAAAATAACATTCGTGTTGGGCCAGGGCGAGGCAGTGTTGGTGGGTCGCTTGTAGCTTTCTTACTTAATATTCATATTGCTGACCCAATCAAGTACAAGCTCATTTTTGCTAGATTCCACAACAAAGAAAAGACATCGTTCCCAGATATCGATACTGACTTTGCTCCTTCTGGGCGGGCCAAAGTCCAGGATTACATCAGAAAGAAGTACGGCGATGACTTCGTTGCGCATGTGAGCAACGTAAACACCATTACACCAAAGGTGTATGCTAGGGATATTGCCCGTATCTTCGAGTTCGGTGATGCTGGAAGGTCGGCGGCTGCGAAGATTGGCGATGATATTGCTGACTCGATTCCTGGCGATCTAAAGTCGTTGAAGGATGCTTTTGATGGCGACGCGGCCCCGCTGCTCTCTGCATGGGCCGAACAGTATCCCGAGCTAAAAGAGTTCGCTGATACGATTGGCGGACGTGCTCGCGCATGGTCAACGCATGCGGGTGGACTCATTATTGGCAAACGGGCTCTGCCAGAAATTGTACCTGTACGCCGCGATAAAGATGGAAGCGTTGCTTTGGAATACGACAAAGATCGTGCCGAAGATAACGGGCTTGTGAAAATGGACACGCTCGGTTTGGAAACGCTTGACATCATTGGTACCACGTATGACCTGGTTCGCGAGCAAGGAAAGCCGCTGCCACCGGAGCCATTTCCATATCACGACTACGACCAAAAAACCTATGACTTGATAGGGCGTGGAGATACTTTCTGTGTATTCCAGCTTGCCAGCATTGCTGCCCCGCTTTGCCGCTCCGTGAAGCCTAAGAGCATCGAAGAGATTAGCTATGTAAATGCATTGGTGCGTCCATCGGCTAAGACGATTGTGGCTGACTTTATCGAAACAAGAGAAGGCAAAAAGCCTGTGCAGTTGATGCACCCTCTGTTGCAGAGAGCTTTCGGTGACACGTATGGATTCGGACTCTATGAAGAGTGCTTGATGTATCTGGCTCAGGACGTAGCGGGCTGGGATTTGCACTCAGCCGACCGTCTTCGCAAACTGACCAAAGAAAAAGGCAAGAATCCTGAGAAGGTTAAGAAGTGGAGAGCGGAATTCATTGAAGACGCAGTAAAAAACAAGAACCTGGATAAGCAAATGGCTACTCGTATTTGGGACGAGGTAGTAGCGGGCTTTGGCGGCTATGGTTTCAATATGAGCCATAGCACCCTTTATTCTCTAATATCGTTCCAGACTGCGTACATGAAGGCGCATTATCCGCTAGAATTTTTGGTTGCTAACTTGATGGCCGAGGTGAATTCTAATGCGAAGCAGGCAAAGGAAAACATCATTCGCATCAAGAATGAAATCAGAAATCTTGGTGTTAAGATCGTGGCCCCTGACATCAATTCATCTGATATCTCGTACAAGATTATTAATGATAAAACGCTGATGACTGGATTGGATTCCTTGAAGTTCATGGGTAAGGATGCGATTCCGGAGATCATTAGTAAGCGCCCATTTAAGAGCTTCGAGGATTTCTTGACTCGTGTGGACACTAAAAAAGTTCAGGCGAGGGCCATACAGGCCATGGCAGCGAGCGGGTGTTTGGACAGCTTTGGACTTTCTCGCAGGTTGATGTTCCTTTACGCCTCAGACTTCAGAGACAAGCTGAAGGTGTATTTGAAGAAGCCGGAAGAGAAGCGCGGAGGGCCGTTTCTGTATCCATGGCCGGAAGAGAAAGAGTGGTCTCCACGCGAGCTGTTCGCTCTCGAAGAGTTTTACATGGGAGAAGGTGTATCTGGCACCATTAACGAACGGTTTGATGGGTTTTTTGAAAGTGCTTGCATGGACTTTTCCAAGTTTCCCGAATTCTTTTCGTACAACAATCTAAAACCAGATGTTCCTTTGCGCAACGATAAGCAGAGGGAAGAGTTTGAGAAGAAAAAGCGGTATGCAAACACATATGATGTTTCCAAAACTAACCTACCACCTATGCGTGGAATAGTGACACATATTTTCCATTTTAAAGTCAAGAAGGAAGACAGCAAGTACCTTGGGCAAGAGATGGGACGGCTTACGGTGCAGGATCCGTTCGGAAACGAATTGTCAATCGTGGCATTCCCAAATGAGTGGCATCACATTCAGGAGCGGGTAACCAAAGAATTGGCGGAAAAGAAAGGCGATAAGCTAACAGAAGGTATTGCAATCCATTTTGGCGGGTCAGTGCAAATGGAGAACGAGCATTCATATTCGTTCATAATAAATGAGATATATAAGTACCAAGGAGCACCGGGTCTTCCAGAGGATTTGAAGGCACGCAAGATAAAAATGCCACGGGTTGCCAGAGCAAAGAAAAATCTAAAGGAAATAGACAGGGAAACACTGGCAGACGAATTAGAAGACGAGATGATCGAAGAGGGAATTGATCCAATTGATGATGAAGACGATCATTATGAATATGATTCGGATTATTACGATCCTGAAGACCCTAGTTATCTTCCAGACCAAGAACCAGAAGGGCCATAATGCGTTGTATGAGTTGTGAAGCAGACATTCCTCCGCAGTGGGTAAACGCAATACAGTCGAATCAGTGCCCAGGATGTGGCGGAGAGATTATGAATTCGTCAGCAAAAGAGTTGCTGGACGAATTAACGCATGCGATTGAGCGGATGCCGAATAACCCGCAGGGAGTTGCTGGCTGGCTGCTTTCAAATTACCAATTCAGGAAAATTGGTTCTGCTGAGCCTACAGAACAATTCCACACAAAGCGAGCACGGCATGCTGCTGGTCAGGGTGATGATTTTGATTCGGCAGGACTAAAGATCGCCAATAATCCTGTTCAGGCATTGCTAAAACGAACAGATGCCTACAAGAACATTCAAGCGACACGAGCTAAATTGGCAAGCGGCGCACGTACCGATAAAATGCAACAACTTGCAGCAATGGCGGCAGGAATTGCCGAAGTTGATGGCGATTTGTATGGAGACGGGCTCCCTGATGTACAGGCTGGTGAGGAAGAGTATTACGACGATGAAGACGAAGTCGTTATAGAGCGCGGTCCAAAATTAAGTCGTCAATTAGCAACAGGCGCAACTCTATTGGACGCTACAGCCAAACCGTTAACGCCAGAAGAGTTATCGGCTTTAGCCAGCTCGGTACAAACGGAAGATGATGATGCCGATACGGCACATCGCGTCCTTCAGGCTCAACGATTGAAGCGTTTGAGGGCTCAGCAAGGCGTGGCTGAGGGTGGCGGACATGGAGTTTTTAGGAGAAACGGTTGATACGGATCATTGACCATAAGCGTGTTGAAATGAGCAATGATGAATTCAATGCGTATCAGAATCTTTGCCGTTCATATGATGATGTAAAGGCAAACAGAAAAGGCGAAGATCTGTTTATTGATCACTTCGAAGTAAATGGCGAAGGGATAATCACCTTTGTAAAACCTCCACACCAACGCTATTCTAGTTTAGAAGTATATTGTTTTCTTGTTAGCCTTATGGTTAACCAGCACTTGAGAATACAGCGCGAAGTGTGCTTGTCGATGGTAAAAGAGGCCGAGACAAAACTGAAGCCAATCATTGAAGAGTTGACAAGCCTTCGCGATGAGTTGAAAGAACTTCGTGTGCAAATGCGTGACGAAACATCTGTCGAGAAGACAGACGCTGACGTCACCCATTAAGCAAATGGCTGACGAAAACACATCTCAAGAGAAAACTCTTCAAGAGAGCTTCGAATCATTCTATGAAAAAGTAATCCAGGAATTGGATGTTCTTTATCGTGGAGTTTTTGACCAAGACGAAGCAACACAAGCAGCAGCGTTGTGTTTGCTTACACAAGCTCCGCTCATTAAAATCCAAGCGGTGGCAGAGTTTCGTGCGCGCAGCTTGAAACGAGATATCGATTTCAAGAAGGCACAGGTATATGCCAGGTTGAGATCGGATAAAACTCCAGATGGCAAAAAAATGACGGATACTGCTGCCGCCCAACTGCTCAATCAAGACCCTGATATACACAAGCTTTACGATGAGCAAAATAAAGCAGAGAAAGAGGCAAAAGAGTTATCGAACATTTTGTCATTGCTAAAAGATGCTCATATTACGTTTAGATCAATAGCTAAAAAAGGAGACTAAATGCCAAGAGTAGCAAAAGATAAACAGCAAGAAGATATGCTTGAGGGCCCGTCTGTAAAACCATTAAACGAAGAGTTTTCGGTTCCAAAAGTTAGAAAGCCAACTGGGCTTGATGTAAATAAACTGGTAAAAAGTGTACAAGGAAGATACGGGCAAAAAGAACAAGGTCTTGCTGAAGACCTGACTGTTGGCGCGAAAATTCGTCTTTCAGATAAGGATGATGACTACGTTCTTTCTACCGACCTTAATGAATGGTGGACTCCATTAACTGGCATTAAGGGAATTCCTTACGGTCGCATTGTGCAAATCGCTGGCAAGGCTGATAGCGGCAAGTCAACAACTGCAATGATGTTTATGAAGGCGGCACAAGAATCTGGTGCGCTCGTCATTCTGTGGGATTCAGAGAAAAAATTCAGCATCAGCCGATATCAGAATAATATCGGCGGCGATCCAACTACCATCTGCGTTACCCGTTCAAAAAACATTGTCGAGGGCGCGAAGCAGGTCGTCTGGTATGTTAAGGAAGCGAAAGCACAGAACCCAGACGTTCGAATCTTCATTGTGTGGGACTCTGTTGGCGCGACCATGAACACAGCTGAAGATGATGACGAGGATGACGATTACTCAACACAGCCTGGCCAAACGGCTAAACAGGTTGGTTGGGCAATCAAGAAGTTTAACAACATCATCGAACGATATCGAGATATCAAAACCGGAAAGGAAACAATAGCGGTACTCTGTGTTAATCAGGTCTACCAGATGATTGGTTCGGTTGGTTCTAAGGAAAAGGGCGGCGAGACGCTGTATTACTTGTCGAGTCTGATCCTCCAGTTGTCTAGAAAGAAAGACCTCAACAGAGTGTCAAACAAACAGAAAATGAAGTACGGAATTGTTTCCCGCGCCAAGGTTAGAAAGAATCATCTCTTCGACGGCAAAGAATGCATTGCAGAAATGGATCTTGTCGTGTCTGCGGACGGCATCCAGTTGGCCAAGGACGTGAAGGGTAAGTCTGACATCACTGGCTGGGACGATTCTGACGAGGAAAGCGAAGATTGAGGAGACCACAATGGTTGAACCTATGTTGGTAAATCCAATGCCTCGGCCAGCTGATCCGTCAGCTAATAAGCCGATATATATAGTAAGAGCAGAGGATCCAGAGGTAAGAGGGAAGGTAAGATTCTATCGAGTACAAAAGATAGATAGGCATCCAACCCACATAACCATATCTGGATTCGAGCTAACAAAAGCGCAAGCAGAACAGTTAAAAGAAAACCCAAGTGCATTGGAAGTTGCCGACAAACGGGAAATCAACATTGAAATTCCGTGGCAAAGAATCATAAGCACAGAAAACATAACATACAAAAAGAAAGCGCATGGAGAATAAGATGACTACATCAAAGAAATTCGGTTTGACGACATATAGTGAGCCTGCACAGACTGGCGGTGGTAACCGGCGTCAGTCGGCTCCGGTGAGCGACGATGAAAGATTCGAATTCCTTCGTTTGAAGGACGGCGAAAACTACGTTCGCATCATCACTGACCCTTACAAGTTCTATCAAGTCCGTTTCAAGCTTTCGGAGAGCGAGAAGGGTTGGGGCAAGAAAATCCGTTGCTCAGCACCAGTCGAGGACGACCCGGCAGTAAAGGCCGGCTCAAAGCCAAAAGAGCGTTGGCTTGTTGGCGTCATCGATCGCAGCGATGGCCAGGTTCGTATCTGGGACTATCACGTCCTGGTTTACAACCAGCTCAAAGCACTGAACGACAACGCAAAGTGGGGAGACCCACAGGGCTTCGACATTTGCATCAACTTCAATGGTGATGCGGCGGTCGCAGACCAGATCCGTATCGTTCAAGACCCAAAGGAACCGCTGTCTGCAACAGACGTTGCTCTGCGTGACAAGGTTCTGGAAAACCTCCTCAAAGCTCTCGAACGCCACAGCGCGCCGCTCAACCCGGCAACAGTTTTGGCAGAGATGAAGAAAGCCGGATGGAAGGAAGGCACAACCGTTGCTTCCAATGGCTCTTCGGAATCTAAGAAGCTTCCGGCAACGGATGAGGACGATTACAGTTTCGAGCAGCCAACTGCTCAGGCGTAATCGAAAATAAGGCTTGCGCGCAAAAGGGCGGCTATTTTAGCCGCCCTTTTATTTTTCCGATATATACAAAATTCGTGGGAAAGGAAAAGCTCAGAGTATTATCTATTGACGCAAGTACAACGACAATTGGGATTGCGGTTTTAGATCACATAGGAACCAAAACAAAATTAGTTCATCATGAATATTTCAAACCATCAAAAAAGGGTTCGATATTTGAGCGCTTGGTTGGTGTCAAGAATTATATGCGTAAGCTGCATGATAAATGGAAGCCTGATGTGGTTTGTATCGAGGACATCATCCAATTCATGGCCGGTGGAAGCGGAGCGAAGACTATTATTCCACTTGCCGTTATCAATCGTACAATAGGTTTGACATGGTACGAAATTATGAGCAAGGAGCCTGAGCTTTTGCCGGTTATGCGAATTCGACATGCGATTAAATACAGCAAAGAGCTTCCTCCAAAAGATCAGATTCCAGAGATAGTTGCAGAGCGGCTCGGGATAGACTTTCCATATTACAAGAAGATAAACCGGCGCACAAAAAAGGAAGAGATATGTGTCGAGAGCTACGATGTTGCTGACGCTATAGCTGTAGGGTTGGCCCACATCATTAAAACATCATGAACTCGCACGAAGCTTTTGCCAAGCTCGGACTATCACCCGGAGCTGACGAGAAGGATGTCGATGCTGCCTTTCGCAAGCAAGCGGCCAAGTTGCATCCTGATGTCAACAAAGCCCCAACAGCCGAGCAAGACTTCAAGGACTTGAACGAAGCCTATCAGTTTTTAAAGAAACATAACAATAAAGAGGCTGCCTCTTTCAGAACAACGTTTCATTATACGGAAATTAATCCAAATGATTTTATCAACGAGATTAAGCAGCGTATGTATGAATCAATGGGGAATATGTCAGGCGACAGGCCGCATATTTATTACAACCAAGGCAAAATCAAAGCCAAGAAAACAGCAACAACGGTAACTATAAGTTTTGCAGAATCAGTCATTGGCTGCGTAAAAGACGTTAAATACAAAAGAAAAATGGTCTGCGTAACATGTGGAGGAACGGGTTATGTATCATCAGAAAGCGGATCCAATTGTGATAAGTGTGATGGCACCGGCAATCGTGAAATAGATGGCAAAATTCTTCCATGCACAACATGTCGCGGAAAAGGTAAAATGGCGACACGTAAGCTGTGCCATGAATGCCATGGTTCTCCGCTGGTTGATAAGATGTTCGAAACAAAGGTCAAAATTCCAGCTGGCATAACTAACAAAACAATTTTATCTCTTCAGGGCAAAGGCGATGTTGATACGCGGGGTTTTAGAGCATACAACGATGCCATGATTGAGATACTCGTGGAGCCGGATGCGGAAATACATCCTATTGGGCGCAATGTAACTTCTTTCGTTAAGCTTTCTTTGTTAGAAGCTATACAAGGAACAACCAAAGAAGTTCGCACCGTCAAAGGAACAAAGTCATTGAAGATACCGGGGCCACGTAGGCACGGAGATCAGTTAGAGGCAGACGGGCTTGGCTATCCTCCAGATGGCAAACACATATTCATCTTGGACGTTGAATACCCAAAGAACCTCGATAAACTGATTGAATTTCTTGGTGGGCCCAAGGCAGATGGTTATATAGATAACGAAAGCCCGAATAATTGTTGGGCAAATAATTCAGACAACCTATAAGGAGTCTCTCGTGCCGTTTAGAACGTTTTGTGATAACAAGGGCTGCCGTAAAGAAATGGAGCCAGTTCTCGATCGACAAACCAATGAAGTATACTGTACTGAGTGTGGTAACGCCATCAATAGCCTGACTGATTTTGCTAAACGGCAAATGGTCGCTCTGGGCCAAGTTCGTCGAGCTGAAAAGAAGAAGCAAGCTTGGTCTGTTAAGTGTGATGCTTGCCAAAAAGAGGGCCCGCCAAAGCTCAACAAAGAGGGCGAGAAGAACGAGAAGGGTTTGCTGATAGGCGACAAACTTCTGTGCTCGTACTGTGATGCAGAGCTAAAGAACTTGAATAAGCCATTTGCTCAGATAATCCTAACAAATCTGAAAGCTCAAAGAAGGGCTGGTCAGTCTACATGATTCTTTCGCGGAACGTAAAAGGACGTTCGCGCTCGTTTGAAAATGTGTTGAGGGTATGTAGAGACATACTCATCAACGATCCAATTGCGTCAGAAGCACGAGACTATTTGGATTCTCGCCTTTCGCGCGAGGCGCAAGAACGTCATGGTTTTGGGTTTTTCCCACCTGATGAGCACTTAGGGATTCTGACTACAGCTGTTAATCCAAGGGAATTGGAATCGAAGCTGCTTATGTATCCACGATTCATTGCCGGAGGCAAGATGAATCACGGGCATTTCCATTATCACAATTTGGTTATGCCTTTTAAGAACGCCTACGGCAACGTGGTATCAATCGTAGGTCGTACATTGCTGCCGACCGATGATCAGAAAGAATTTGGTATACCAAAGTATAAATACAGCTTTGGGTCAAACAAACAGTTATATCTGTATGGTATGGATCAGGCGAAAAATGCAATCATAGAAAATGACTTTGTCATCTGTGTTGAAGGCCAAATGGATTGTATTGCCTGTCATGAAGCCGGTATTAAGAATGTTGTCGCGTGTGGTGGCGCAAATCTCTTGCCAATTCAATTCTATCAACTTCGCAGATATACTAATAATTTGGTCCTTTTATTAGACAACGACGAAGCTGGTAAGTCTGCGCGAGATAAGATTAAGCGACGATATGCGCAGCATGCATATGTTAGTTCGATAAAGCTCCCAGGAGAATTCAAAGATATCGATGAGCTTCTTCGCAGTGGTACAGAGGATCAAATAAACTATGCTATTGGCGTTGTGAAAGTCTTACATAATAAAATCAAGGAAAGGAATGGCGGATAGGACGAAGAATCGATCAGATCGCTACCAATATGTGCTTGTTGAATCTCCATGCTCGCCAGAGATGTTGGCAGAATTTGCTGACGCTGAGGGTATGGCAGGAATGTTCAACTCACACAATAAAGAACAAATTGCTGAGCTTAGGGAACAGCTTAAGCTGGAGTTTTGGCGTCTTGTTGATGAAGAGCTAACTGAGCGCCAGCGCCAAGTTATCCGATTGTATGCTCAGGGCTATACTCAGATAGAGATCGCCAAGCAGCTGAATGTTAACCAGTCGTCGATTACAAAATCGTTGAACGGCAACTGTGACTATCGCAACGGTAAAAAGATCTATGGTGGCGCACGCAAAAAACTGAGGCGTTTGGCCGCCAAGGATCCGAAGATTACTGCTATTCTCCAGCAGATAGCAGACTTGCTGGACGAAGATTCATATTGAATTGATGGGCATAACCTTCAATTTCCTATGGATGCGGCGTCAGAGGCCCTCTTGGCCAAAGACATCGCGGCAGGGGATAGCCATATCTTTTGCTAACAGTTAATCTACTATTCTTTTTGTATCTTTGTGGCATCAACCAGGTAAGACTACAGCCATTTTTTTGGAGAACATGATGAACAGAGCAAGTGCTGGATTTCCGAAAGGACTTCTACCATCGGACTACGAATCGCTTGAGAAACGTATTGCTGGACGTAAAGTGTATAAGCTCGCTGACGTTCAGGATAGAATCGAGCGCGTGGCTTTTGACGTTGTGCGGTTCCGTGATAGTGGTGGGTTGGATAAGCTTTGGGTAATCCAAGAACATGAGGGAGAGCAGGTTCTCGTTGCGATGTATGACGATGACGAAGTACAGAAAGAGGCCGTGGCTAGCGACCGCTCGTGGGCAGCTGTTCCGGATAACTCTGGCAACGTTAGCGTGTTCTACAGGAGTGAGCCGATTATTCGTTTGGCAATGAGGAAGCTTGGATTGGCAAATGAAGATGCTGGAACCGTAAGCAGATACCTTCCTGAAAAACTGTCTTCTGACAGAGATTTGACCCAAGCATTACTGAAAGAGCTTCCGAGCCAGGAGCGCGAAGCTCTTTTCGCCAAATATCCAGAACTAAGAGGATGATAATGCACATTGATGACGCAAAGCTTGCCCAGGATCTCAAAAAGGCGGCGGCAGCACTACATGCAAATGAGAAGTTCGTTGTACCAGTGTTAGCTGTGAGAGCGGCCAAGGCAGCGCAGGAAAATCCACACGATGCGCCTCTTGTTACGGCATCGAACGTGCTAAAGAAAATGGCTAGTGATAATAAGATGTTCATTAGCCGTTTAGAGTTGAACAAGTTGTACGATCAGCTGTATTCTCCGAACACAAAACTTGCAGAGGTGTTCGCAGAGGAATTAGATCGACAGTCGTTGCCAACTCCTAAAACGTTCCAACGCTCAGAGTTTGAAAATGCCGATCTTTCAAGGGATTACCAGAAAATTGGCGATCCCGTTTTGCTAAATGCTCTTGATGCCGCTTTTAGCGAAGCCAAGGAATCGCGCATTTACTCTGGCGCAACGGCCGTAAGTGCAGAGAAATCTTGTGTTGCTGAGCTATCTGCTAATGGCTTGCCTCCCAAGAAGATTTCTGTGTTTGCCGGACAAAATGACATGATTGTTTGCCAGGCAAGCTACGACACTCCAAAAGGAGAGGCTCATGTGCTGGTTCCGGTGGAAATTCGTGATGGCCACGCTCTATTACCGACAATGTTCCTGAGCCAGGCCGGCTTCGTGGAGCTTGAGCGCGGAAATCTTGAGAACCATATTGTTCATACCGGCGGAAAATCATACAAGATTGATGGCCAGAAACTGCTTGAAGTCTTGGCTGTGGCTAAAAACGGAGCGGTGGAGACTGTTGATGAGGTTGAGCTGGCCGCGATTCAGTTGCGGGCAGAACGAGAACGCCCGCATACAGCAGACGGCATTCTTTACCAGCAGGTTGATAGTCCAGTAGAAGACATCAAAGACCCAGAGATGCCAAAGACTGCTGAGCACGAAGCGTTCGCTAAGCGTTTGGCTACGCCGGGCGGTGTTGCTAAGCAGGTATTTGGAGATCGTGTGGTTGAGGCAGGGGCCAATATGCTGCGCCGTAAGATGGCATCGTTTGGCTTTAGCCATTCACAGGTTGCCGTGTCAGCGGTCGAGGACAACACGATTTTGTATTCGGTTGCCGTTGATCATAGTTCTGGATTTAAGGTTCCTGTCAAAGTCCAGGGTGGACTTGTGCTGCCACCAACGATGGCGGTTGCTTCCGGAAACATATCCGATTTCTCTCGCGAGGGAATTGTAGAGCTTTTGCGCACCAGCCAGGTTGACTCTCGATCGATCGCTGAAACATCTCCTTCCTATGGCATGAAGCCAAGCGAATTGATGGCGCAGGTAAGAGAAGCTATTGCTGATGGCAATCTACTCAAGGCCGAGGATGCGATCGATGTGCTCGGAGAAATTGATCCACAAGCGCAGAAGCGTGCTATGGCTTTGCTGCTTGAAAGCTTCAATCCTGATAGTTTGAAGAAGGTAGCAAGCGAGCAGAAGGGTTGCAACATGGTCGTAAAGAATAGCGTAAGCAAGTATCCGCTGTGCGGCCATTTGAATTTGCCATTGCACAAAGTTTATCAGGACAACAATGGTGACTGCCAGCCACTGTATCGCAAAGGCGTGGAAGAGACCAATGAGGGAGGCATCTTCATCACGCATCGTATGCTTCATTACTGAGAAGGTGCTACATGAGTGTTTCCAATGGTTTGCGTGAACTGGCGCAACAACTACAAAAGAATGCAGATGCGGTTTTGGAAGAGGCTGAAAAGAGCCAGCCATTGTTTGAGCTGGTGACCGAGGCCGTAGCCAACGCCGTTTTTCATCTTGAAAAGATTGCCGACGCTATTGAAGACAGGGAGCCAGTTGTAACGTCTGAGCTTCTTGAAACGATAACATACTTGGCAAACGCTCTAGATGAAACTGGCGACGAAATCTTGCAGAAGAAAGCATCGTTGCTCGATGAGCTGTTGGTAACGATCTCTGCCCCAAAAAACTCGGTAGCGCAGGCGCATCAGCAAAGCGAAGATGAGCTGAACCGTTTGCGTGACAAATACCGTGAACAAAATCGGGAAGAGATCTACAAAACCAGAACGCGCTCGGCGCTCGATGAGATGAACCAAAAGGAGAAGACTCAGAAATTGGTTCGCGATCAAGTTAAAGAGTTCCGCGTTTTACAGGCTCCGCTTCAGACACGTTATTGCCCAGATCATCCTGGCGTTGGAATGATCCGCGTTGCTGATCGTGTTTTCCAGTGTGCTTTAGATCATAAGGTATACAATTATCAGACTGGCTACAGCACGATGAAGGGTAATAGAGTGCCTGGAGGCGGCGTAGAGAATCAGATACCAGACTGGAACCAGTATGACGGCGCAACTGTTTTCGACACACGCGAGAGTTTGATGAGTAGATATGCCGGATTTGATTTCGGCAAAGGCGAATCTCATACGGTTGTTAAGCATGCACAGCAGAAAGACTATGAATATGGTTTTGCCACTGGTCAAGATGGGCAAAAGTATCTTGAGGTGCGAGTGGCTCCAACTATGCCAGAACAGCGACGCCGCGAAATTGCTAAAGAGATTCAGGGAACGATTGGATCTCAATATCCAATTAGATTCAAGGCAGTTCAATGAGTGATGGCTGCAAAGAAGAGTGTCTTAAGCGAATAAAAGAGATTGAAAAACAGTGCAATGATATTTTCAATCGAATACAGAAACAAGCTGATTGCTTCGAAAACGATATTGTACTTGCTAAACACCTTCAAGCGTTGATGCAAAAACTTGAGGAAGCAGAAGTTATAGTGGAAAATGGCCGACATTGATAAGCTTATCAATCACCCCGAAAAAGACAAGATAATCGGGAAATTGTTTTCCGGGGAATCTCCTCGTGATGTTGCGCAGTACCTTAAACTAAAATTCCACGGCAAAGATGAGCAACATCTGCGTTTATCTGCTGTATTTTTGAAAGAATTGATTGATAAGTACTTTGGCCAGTACAAATTACTTGACCAGATTATTGCTGACGAAAAAAGCGGCAAGCTAAACACAAAGCTTGCCGAGTCTCTTATCAACAATAAAGTCTGGCAAGAGCGTATGCAAGAGAATCTCGATAAGGAGATTGATCTAAAGAAGCGCATACAGCAAATGATTCAGGCTATTGAGGCCCGCGCAGAGCAGGTCTTCGACAAGATACAAGAAAATCCTGGAAACCTTAAGGGCGGCGGCGACTATATCCTTCTCAAGTATTTTGATCTTTTGATCAATGCATTAGAGAAAGCAGATAAGATTATCAACGAGCGGCCAGATAAACTGATCCAGGCAGATATCACCATCAATATGGTAGAACAACACTCAGTTGCTTTCCAGGAAGCTATCCGTGAGTTACTAATGGAACTTGATCCAGAAATTTCGGCAAGGTTCATGGATCTTCTTACGCGAAAATTGGCCAAGCTTCGTGACGGAACTGCCGTATCTGTAGACACACAGCTTGAAGAAGTCGATAAGCTCCTTCCTGCCGAGTTCGAGGAAATCGATGCCGATGCGGGAGAGCAAGATGTCATATGACTTTGATGAAATGCTTCAATCCGGGCTGTTGAATCCATATTTTTATAAGCAGCTAACTGGACCAACATACAATATACTAGAAGAGCCTGATAGATTAGGGTATGTTGAAGATGCCGTGGCTATGTCACAGTTGGGCGTCTCTCATAGAGATGATGCAGCATACTACCTTCATGCTTTTAATATTGGTGGAGATTGGCTGCAAGACATTATGGGGCGCGCTGTAAATGAACCAATGCGTCGTAAGTTGGCGGCGTACATGTACGAAAACCGAGACAGATTTCCTCTTACGCCTTTGATGACTAATTTGATGGACTCTACAGCCATCGCCGCATTAGATCTTGGGCTTCCTGTAAATCGCGAGATTTTACAGCGTTTTATTGCAAAACCTAAGCACCCTGTTAGACGCAGCAAAAAAGCTTATCCGCAAGATTGGCATGGCTCCACAATATTGCCTGTATATGATGTACGCCGCTGGATGAAGGCAATGCGAGACATATATGCAAAGGCAGCAAAAATTGGAAGTTTCAATCAAGCTTTACAGGACGTTACGCAGAATTGGGGTGATATGGAAAAGATAGACTTCAAATACTGGTTGCGGTTCTACCAGGAGGGCAACCAGAACAGATACAAGATCGCCCGGCATATCCCTTCCACAGAGGGCGGATACTATCTTCCTGTTCAGAGTGATTTGGTTGCCGAACTACCCATGCCGCCACCAGATATCAATTTTGTTCCAGATACAAAACATCAGCCTGATATCAATGACGTACGCTCTAATATTGAGAAACAACGTTCAAAAATCATAAGCCGCCTCAATGCAGCCGAAAAGCTTCTTTCATCTTTGGACGGACAATTCTTTGCCGGCGAAGATCAAGAGTATATGCTTAAGCTCTTGCAGGATCTGAAACGTAAAGTACAAACAGCAAACAAGATTCGTGTTCGTTCCTCGCTTTTTGAGGATTATATATTCCGTACGGCCAATCTGCTGAACGCTCAGGGCAAACAGAGGGCCGCAGTCTTTTTCTACAAGATTGCGCAGCAACAAGTACCAAGCGATCCAACGGCAGCTTTATTAGGTGATGCTCCGGCACCGGCAGCAGAGTCTGTACCTATTGATGCTCAGCCTGGTGATATTCAGCCTGGTGAGGCCCAGCCAGATTTTGGGGAACTGGGAGCAATGCCAGCGCCTCCAGGCGAAAGCGTAGCCAAAGCAAATACGCGGGCAGCATTTAAAGAGTTCAATCAACTTCTTGAGACCGGAATAGCAGATATGCCAGAAGCAGGCGTAGAACCAGCCACGTCATCGGTAGTGGATCTAACGTCAATGACAGGGACGGCATCTGACGATGATGACGGCGACATTGTTGTATACGCTCAAGAGCTTCCAGAAGAACCTTTGGCGGCTCCTCCAGAAGCCCAGCCAGCAGCACCAGGAGCTGAGCAGCCTCCAGCACAAATTGATGATGTTATTGAGGGGGCGCTGAAGAACATTACTGTTCAAGATGTGGTGCGTAGGCTTGAATTGCTGTCTGGACTATTTAAGAAACGAGAGATAGCACGACAATTGGCTATCATCGACATGATGATGGATCGGCTGGGTATCGGAACGTTTTTCCCCAGTCTTGGAGAAGCAACACGCTCCGCCCTTGAATCCAATCAATATGTTGCAACACGCCTTGAGGATGTGCTTTCCAAGCTACGAGGCTCGCTTGATGCGCGGAAATCTGAGAAGTTTATTGATCAAGAGCTGAGTGCACCGACTCCTACGGCACCAGGGGCTGAGGGCGTTGCTCAAAATCTAGAGCAGCAACAGCAAGAGGAAGCAGAGCGCAAAGAGCGCAGGCGCGAACGTGAAGAACAGAAATTGACACAGCCAACGATGGAAGAGGCAGCGCCACAAGAATTACAAGGCCCGGCACGTGTAGAGCAATCACGTCCAATACCGATACGATAAAATGATCAATGGTCGCAATCTTAGAGATACTCAAGGCACTGGAAGGTATAGCCGAACGGAAAGGGTTTTCTAGACCCTATATCGTTGGCGGTGTGCCTCGTGACAAGTATCTGGGGCGACCAGACATTATTAGTGACATAGATATCACGACAGGCGATGAATCAGTTCATCAGCTCGCTCGTGAGTTTGCGAACTTCTATCCAGTCAATCATTACAAAATACTGAGCGATGGACACGCCCAGATAGGGGTTGACCGGTTTAAGATAGATTTCTCATCCAATTTTCGAGCGCCAGGTATCGAGCAACAATTGATACGTGTTGGAGTAGAAAAGCCAACTGAGATGTTGCAAGAGCTGTTAAGTCGTGATTTTACCTGTAACACTTTGTTGCTTACTCCAGATTTACAAATGATCAAAGATCCAACTGGGCTTGGAATCAATGATATTAAAACACAAACTTTGAAGACTTGCTTGTCTCCAGAGCAAACTTTCGGTAACGATACGAAAAGAGTTGTCAGGATTTTGTATCTGGCAGCCAAATTGCATTTCAATGTCGATCCAGAAATCATTGAATGGGTGCGTGCAAATCCGGCAACAATTGCACAAGTCAAACCAAAATATCTTTCCGACAAGCTACAAGAAGCAGTAAAGCTGGATCAGGCCAGAACAGTTAAGCTGTTAGACAGCATGGGGCTATGGCAACACATTCCAATAGTGTCAGAATTGATGCCATATGCTACGTCATCTGCGCGGAGAATGTGATGCAAAAGGATGCGAAGAAGAAAAAGAAGCGTGTAGATTTGGATATAAGACCATATCCTAGCCCGCTTTTTCGTAATTATGATTACACATCCAAAGGCCCAAATGAGACATCTCCGGGCGGTGGCCCTTACTACGGCACGCCTGGCGGTGGTGAAAAAAGTATGGGTGACTGGATTAAGAAGCGTCGAAAAGCTTTAGAAAAACGGAAAAAGAAGCTGTTGGCACTAGAGCGTAGAAATGAATTGATTCGTTTAGCTGGGGCAAAATGACAGAGAAGAAAATCGTTAAATTGGCTGTCATACGCAAAAACGACGATTCGCCGTGCCCATTTGGTCTATCTATTCCTTGGGCATGCAAGAATGCTGGCCAAATAATTGAGCGTATGGCTCCGCTAGATGTCCTTGGGCCAGAGGCTAGTGATGATGAGCAAAGAGTTTTGGCAAAAGCGAACCTTCGTCTTTTAGTGTGGGAATTGATGTCTGGCAATCAGCCTGAGCGCTGTACCTATGCCAGCCACGTTTTCCCAGATAAATCTGCTGTTGATTGTAATTTTGGGGATACTGCGCCAGGGCAGGATCAAAAATCAGCACTGCTTGGTTCGCCTTTTTATTCTAGATTGTTTACTGGTATTGCACTGGATGGTTTGTATAGTTATCCACTCGGATTCTATGGAGACTACAATATCAGTCGGAATCTATTTTATGGCTTGTACTCTCTACAAGGCCAGACAAAAATTCACAAAGAGCAACTGAAAAAGTTGGCCGAAGAAGCTATACGACTTGCGATTGAAGAGAAGGAACGCGGATAATATGGCAATATTAACGGATTTATTCAGGATTTGATATCCAAAGGGCTAACATGACGATTGAAATCGAAGCACAGGACATGGTTGAACTCAATCCAATGGGCGGTATGGGTCTGCCATACAGCGCTGAAGATGTTTCCATGGACGATGACGATGATGAAGAAAAGCACGTTTTCATGGAAGACGAGGATGACGAACCAGATCCGGAAGACATCTTTGTTGATGAGAATGACGGCGGAGAAGATCAGGGGGAGCTGATCTTTTTCCTTCCAACAATCCCAGGCGCAGAAGATGACAGTGAAATAGTCATTGAGCAGATACCAGAAGAAGGGGAAATAGAAGTTTCTCCACAAGAGGATCTTCAGGTTGAGCCGGCGGATCAATGGGATTGGATGAAGAGTGGCGGCCCTGGTAAATTCTTGCACTGGCTGCATTCTATGATGGAATCTGTTCCGCGTCACAGTGGTAGAGATACCACTGGGCTTGAAAAAGCCATCTCGTACTTTGAGGCCCTGGATAAAGAAATCACAAAAGCTATGCGTGTTGACTTCCATAACGAAATCGACTCGGCCAAAGCAGAAGAGGCTCGCGCCCAGATCGAAGATGGTCTTGAGCGTTTGATGGATCGGCTTGAGCGTGTTCGTGTGACCAAGTACAAGCGTCATGCCAAGAAGAGCAAGAACAACAAGAAAGCAGATGAACAGCATGAGACGTTGATCAAGGAAGCTCAGAAACAAACCCATGTTGGCGGCATCATCGTCACCGTTCCTCTTTTGATTTCGCGCTTGG
>JAANMU010001366.1_pt1 | contig 22525 bp, 25 predicted proteins | sample 7279701 | NCBI WGS metagenome assembly JAANMU01 (sample SAMN14094539, study PRJNA606508) | bioreactor metagenome | isolation source: A lab-scale SPAN reactor treating ammonium-rich wastewater day 57 | place: Ireland: Galway | collected 2017-03-13 | reverse complement strand
ATCCAGTCATCCTGAACTTGTTTCAGGATCCCGTTTGGATTGACTATAAAATAATTTTTGAGATGCTGGATCAAGTCCAGCATGACGAAGAGGTTGAATTAGTTGTTGATCGAATTATCATGATAAAGGTTGCTAGTTAATTGATCTTTAGAATACCGAGTAACTTTGATAGAATACACCCTGATTCCATTGCCCCGTGGTCTAATGGCAGGACAGCAGCCTTTGAAGCTGTTTATCTTGGTTCGAATCCAAGCGGGGCATCACTTTTTATCAAAAACTTCTTGAACTATTTTAGTCGATTGTTTGATAAATCTTTCCCCTTGTATCTTTGGACGTTTAGTGGTTTGATTGATTACATATTATTCAATTAATAGAAAGGTGGTTATGACAGGCTACGTGGGCAATATTGAAGAGCAAACTTTGCAAAACTCCAATTTTCGGCAGGTTTTATTTACGGGTCAGCACGCCCAATTGGTCGTCATGTCGCTGAAAGTTGGCGAGGAAATTGGATTGGAAGTACACGACCATGTGGATCAGTTTTTCCGAATTGAGCAGGGTCAGGTAAAGGTGGTGATGAGTGGTGAAGAGGCTGTGGTTGGTGATGGGGAGGCGTTTATTGTGCCAGCTGGGACAACTCACAACGTCATTAATGTTGGGCAAACGGAAGTCAAGTTATATACTGTTTATAGCCCGCCCAATCATCCGGAGGGAACGGTGCATGTGACCAAAGCAGAGGCTGAGCTAGCGGAGCATGATTGATATTACTGGTAAAGATTAAATTATTATGCGCACCATCCAACCCAGTTTTGATCCTCGCTTACTCAAATCTGCAGTCTTTGGCGCCAATGATGGGATTGCGACGACCTTTGCGGTGGTGGCGGGAGTAGTGGGGGCAAGCCTATCTCCTAGTATTGTGGTGATATTGGGTATAGCTAACATGATTGCTGATGGTTTGGCTATGGGGTTGGGAGATTACCTAGGAGAGCGGTCGGAACGATTGATGAGGTTAAAGGATGATGGCAAGACTAGTCAAGATAAACTGGTCCTAGGCGATGGCTTGTGGCACACAGGCTTGGTGACTTTTGTGGCTTTTGTGGTGGCAGGGAGTTTGCCAATTTTGCCTTTTGTCTTAGGTGCAGTGGGGGTGCCGATTGCGGCAAGTTGGCAGTTTCCATTGTCAATCCTGGCCACAGGCCTGGCTTTATTTACAGTAGGAGTCATTAGAACCAAGTTTACGCCTTGTCATTGGTGGCGAGGCGGTTTGGAGATGCTGGGGATTGGGGCGATTGCGGCCACGGTGGCATATGTGTTGGGGGCGTGGATTGAGCAGTATTTAAGATAACCTTTCTCTCCCCAATAAGTGATTAATTTCCCCTAGCGTCTGCGGTCCGCCGTAGATCATGCCAGTGATGAGCTGGACTAGGTCGGCACCCAAGTCGAGTTTGTACTGGGCATCTGCACCAGTAAAAATTCCCCCTGTACCAATAATGGTAAAGCGGTTTTTAAATTCTTTTCTAACTAGGCGAATGTGCTTGTTGGACAAATCCCAAGTGGGTTTGCCACTTAAGTTACCTTTCTTTTGTTTCCACTCGCGTCGATCTTTAGGATGAACTGCCGAGTTAGAGCGGTCTTTGGCTAAATTACCAATGTTAAGACCCTGCACGTTATGTTTGGCCAGGACTTTGCCTAGAGCAATCATCTCACCGGCAGACAGATCAATGGGCATTTTGACAAAAAGAGGTCTGGACAGTTTGAGCCGATCCATGACTTTGAGTAAAATTTCCAATCGGTTGGGAGTGGTAAAGGGTTCGCCACCAAAGGTATTGGGACAGCTAATATTCAATTCATAAAGATGATGTTTGAGTTTAGATTGCTCAAAAAGTTGAAAGGTCTGCTTGATGTCTTCCAATTGTTCTTTTTCAGATTTGAATAATTTGTTAGTACTAGCAATGCTAATGCAGGTGGGAATGCGGAAAGGTTGTTTGGCTAGTTTGGTAATCATCGCCTCAGCGCCAATTGATTTCAGGCCTTTGTTGACCAAGAGAGCTTTGGATTTGGGAAAGCGCCCCAGGCGGGGCTTGGGATTACCGGCGTAAAGTTGCCTGGTGACCGTGCCAATGGTGTGCCAGCCAAAACCAGTTTCTGGCAAAATATTAACTAAATCGCCATCATAGTCATAGCCAGCTGAGAGGCCGACCGGATTGGGAAAGGTGATGTCGTTGATTGTCGTCGACAGAACTGGGTGGGAGAAGGCAAAGCTAGTTTTGACTAAAAATCGCGTCGGTCTAGTTTTACCCAATACTTTGCCAAATTTTATCATAGCGTGGTGAATAAATTCTGGGTCAAAAAGAAAGAAGAAGAACTTGAAAATTTTGTAAAAGAGATGTTCGATGATCAGCACAATCCTTTTGGTGATAAAGGGTGATTTGCCAGCGTAGCGATAGTAAAGAATAGCGTTGGTGATGAACAAAAGAGCACAGGTGGCGGCTGATCCTAAACAATAGCGACACCACTCACCAATAGCAAAGGCCATTATTGAGACTAGGTAGAGAGAAAAGCCAAAGCCAAAGGTGGTCAGGAGGATAAGTAGGTCGGCAATGGTTAAAAATCGCCAGGAGTTGGTGGGGTTTAAGCGAAGCAGATTCCATAATCTCTTGGAATGTTTGGGAAGATCAAACTCAATTAGGTTGAGAGCGGCCACCAGCATAACCACCGTGTAGAAGAATAGTCCGACTGTTGCCAAAGGCACTGGACCAATATATGCCCAAGGGCTGTTGAGTACCGCCCCACAATCTGAATTGGGTCCGCAGGGAGGCAGGATGCCATTAATTTCATGCCAGGTAATGAAGCCGGCTTCTGCTATCCCGACAATTGAGAAAAAAACAAGTAACATGGAGAGGAAGGTTTTCATAGAAGATATTCTATCGCAAATATGTGTTTTTTGCTTCGCAGTGCTCTGATTGCTCATCAAAAAGCACATATTCTATAAGTAAAATCTCAGTTCTTTTTCAACACCAAGTAATGATTCATGTTTCGTGTCACACCGTCGGCAAAGAATTCGTCAATGGCTTGAAGATCGATGGTTTTTAAAATGGCAATTTCTTCTTCACCATTCATGTAGTGACAGTAACGGTAGGTGATTTCCTCCCCTGCCCGCCAATCCATGATGTAGTCGTTTTCTTCCCAGTCGGTGGGGTCGAGGCCAATGGTTGTAGAATCGACGAGTCGGTCACGTTGCTTGTGAGAATTTAGAAACTGCCAGGAACTGATCATCAGCAGACCATTGGGAGCTAAAAATTCTGCCAAATTGGCGATTAATCGTTGTCTGAGTTTAAATGATGGGATGTGATGGGTGACGGCAAAGAGGCAAATAATATCAGGTTGGTTTGGTGAAAGTTTATTCAGATCGACAATCAGGGTGTCATTGATTAGTGAGTTGATAAGATCAATTTGGGCAAAGTTGGCTTGCCAAGTTGGAGATTGTTTAGGGGCAAGTTTGGTGGAGATATCTAATAGTTCCTGACTGCGATCCAGGCCGAGGTAGTTGAATGAATCGTCGTCATGCCGGACTCGATCCGGCATCTCAAAATCTATTTGATTATTTACTAGATTTTTGTGCAAAAACCTGGCCAATCGACCACCACCACAACCGACGTCGAGCACATTGATTGGTTTGGACTCAGTCGCCTTTTGCTCAAAGTAAGGCAAGAGCTTTTTCCAACCTGGCCAGGCCTGCCACCGGCTAGCAGCAAAATCCTGAGCGGTTTGCTGGTAAAACTTTTGATTTAATTGATCTAGCTGAATGATGGTGGAGTTTTTCATCGCTCAATGCTTTCTAACCATGTAGAATACCACAAGCCATGAAGACAGATAATTCACAACTCCACCAGTCCGCCCAGTTGATTATTGATGAGTTAATGAAGTTAAAAAACACTTCAAATCAGCAAATTGTCAAAATTTTGCGTCGTTACCCTAAACCAGACGGTGTGCTTTTTACCAAGTCAGAGCTGCTAAAGTTTGCCAGACAAATGTTAGAAGATGGAAAAATCGATAAAGAGCAGTTTGTGTCACTTGCTAAGCTTTTGCAAACCAAACCAACTCGGACTCTTTCTGGTGTGGCACCAATTACAGTCTTGACCAAACCCTTCCCCTGCCCTGGCAAGTGTATTTTTTGTCCATCTGATGTGAGGATGCCTAAGAGTTACTTGAGGGATGAGCCAGGTGCTCAGCGGGCGGAGCGGAATTGGTTTGATCCCTACCTGCAGACTTATCGGCGCCTGCAAGCTTTGGAGAACATTGGCCACAGTGTGGAAAAGGCGGAAATTATTGTTTTGGGTGGGACGTGGTCTTTCTATCCGGAGTCCTACCAAATTTGGTTTATTACCGAGTGTTTTAGAGCTCTGAATGATTTTAGTTCTGGCAAAGATCACAGCCCACAGAGATTGAAAAAGTATGAGGAGATTTCCCAATTGAAGCAGGCGGGTCAACATTTTTCTTCGTATTCTGATCCTGAGGAGAATCAATTAGCAACTCAGGAGTTTCAGATTGTGGGATCAGAAAATAATCAAAAAACCTATAATCAAGTCGTCTCTGAGTTGTACGTTGCTCCAGAAAAAAAGTTGGGTCTGGATAAGTGGCAAACTGCAACTTGGGAGGAGTTGGAAAAAGAACACACCACCAACGAAACCGAGCGAGTCAGATGTGTGGGCCTAGTCGTTGAAACCCGACCGGATAATATTAGCCAAGAGGAAGTGATCAGAATCAGGCGATTAGGCTGTACCAAAGTCCAAATTGGGGTGCAGAGTTTGCAGGATGAGGTGTTGACGTTAAACCATCGAGGTCATGACGTGGCGGCCACGCGGCGAGCCTTTAAACTACTCCGCCAGGCTGGTTTTAAAATTCATGCCCACTGGATGCCCAATTTGTACGGTTCGTCAGTGGAGAAAGATAAGCAGGACTATTTAAAACTCTTCCAAGATTCTGATTTTATGCCGGATGAGTTAAAAATTTACCCGTGTTCTTTGATAGAAAGTGCGGAACTGATGCAGTATTTCCAGGCTGGCCAATGGCGACCTTACACGCGGGAAGAATTGCTAGATGTGTTGACCTTTTGCCTGACTCATACCCCACCTTACTGTCGTTTGACCCGGGTTATTCGTGACATTCCCAGCACCGATATTGTGGAGGGAAATAAAATCACCAATTTCAGAGAGTTAGTCCAAAAGCAAATTGCCGAATCGGGATTGAAGATGCAGGATATCAGAGCTCGAGAAATTCGGGGTGGTCAGTTTGATATTGACTCAGTACGATTAGATCGCATTGAGTACGAGACTAGTGTTAGTCATGAAATCTACTTACAATTTTTAGCAGAAGAAAAACTCCTCGGTTTCCTCCGCCTCAGTCTACCAACTCAACCTCCATATATTGACGATCTCCAACATGCCGCCATCATCCGCGAAGTCCACGTCTACGGCGCCGTCGTAGACATCGGCACACGTTCCAAAGATAAAGCTCAACACCTGGGATTAGGCAAAAAACTTATCGCCGAAGCCAGAAAAATTGCTAAAAAGGCTGGTTATCAAAACCTAGCCGTCATCTCTGCCGTAGGGACGAGAGGGTATTATGAAAGTCAAAAATTTAAGACGGGGAAGTTATATTCTATTACCTATTCCACTCATCCATGACTTTTCTTATTGTGTTTACAAAGAAATCAAGATCAATCAAAAGGGTGTCGAGTTGATCGTGAGAAGCATGGTCGTGTTCAACAAGACGATTGACCCACTCCGCATCAAACTCTCCTGCCGAAGTTATTGCTGATAATGCCTTAACCAAATCGCCTAGACTACTATAAATGTCATTTACTTTTTCTGCCTCAATATAATGAGTAATAATTTGTCTAGATATAGGATTGGCAATATCTGTGACAGCTTGAATCAGATTTCTTAATTCAGCTGTTAGTTTCTCATGATCTATAACAGGCATTTCAATTGGTTCAAAAAGCTCATCAGGAGCTGGAAGATCGTCATCGTTCAAACTTGCAAAGTCCGCATCACTCATAATATCGAATTCATCAACTTCACAAGTATCTCTTAGATACTCCAATACTTGTTTTAACGTTTGATAATTTTGGTTTAGTCTTTCAAAATTAGGTGATTGCTCAGCATTTAATCTACGTGCAAGTCTTAGTAATAACTGGGTACCTGGTGCATCACCGTCTTCTAATGCTTCCAGAGCAAATTCACGAGCAATTAACGCCGCAAGATTTGGTTGCGAAGTTATTTGACGAGAATCAGATGAAAAATCCAACTTTCCAATTGCTTCTAAAACTGCATCAACTTCACGCCCAACAGTTTCTGCTGGTTGGAACATTTCTTCTTCAACATTCATTATTAATTGCCTCGAGGAAAACTGTAGAGTTTCTTGCAGAGGAGTTAGTGACTCAAAGACTACCTGTTGTAGTGGCGTCAGGTCTCCTCCAGCAAGAGCCACTTCTAACATTAAACGAACACCCTCTACTTGACTCAACATGATTTTTACTTCTGAAACAAAGCCATTGACATCAACTGGCTCGGTACAGCCAACAAGACGCTGACTACTTTCTAAAAGTGTTCTGGCGAAATCTCCGAGCCTTTCGGTTATAGTTTCTGATCGACGTAGCTCCCGATCGGCGTAATCTTGTTGTTTTTGCTCTAGAAAACGCAACCTATTTTGAAGACCTGCAGCCAGTAATCCCATTTCCCTGGCATTTTCAAGTGCTGGATCACCGTCATAATCATCCCAAAAATCTGGCTCTTCTATATTTCTTTTTCCACCAACTATTCCCCCCAAATCAGGTGCGTTTTGAGTCAATCCAATATCTGACTTATCAACTTCATCAACTTCTGTGCCTGGCATATTAACTCCTTTTCTGATGGTTGCAGTATTATATAGAAGCTTACAGCCGATAGTATATCACAAAATATCAAAACGCTGCTTGGTGTAGGCGATTTTGCGTTTCATAATAGTGGGAATGTCGATGTCGAGTTCAATAGCAAGCAGAATCAGGCTGCCAAAAACATCGGCAAACTCGTCTTCCAAATTCTCCCGGGTGTGTTTCTCCAGCTTACTGTCCCTTTGCAAGTTCATGCTAGAGAGAATTTCATCAGACAACTCGCCTAGTTCCTCTACTATCTTCATGGTTCTGGCAAAGACAGCAGCGTTGTGGTCGGCCATAGGCCAGTTTTCCTGAATGTATTGGCGGATGACTTGGTACTCGGCGATCAATTGATCAATCGTGAGCGGGGTTGGGTCGGGTTGATTCATAAGCCTGTATTCTATCAGGTGCACAGATAAACGACAGTTGGTATACTATATTAATGTCCAGCGTCCCCAACCACTTCCAATTTCTGTTTCCCTCCTCCCCGATTGAAAATTTGACAGCGGAAGCAGACAAAGACTACATTATCGAGACTTTACTGAGAACTGCCACTCTGGAGGCCTGGCAGTGGATGTATCAGCAGTACTCGGCGGAGGAAATTGCCAGCGTTGTCAAAAACTCTCGGAATTTACGAAAAAAAGATGTTATGCTCTGGTCGCATGTTTTGTCAATTTCACCTGAGGAAATTTTATGTTTACAGACCTCGTCCCAGCCTGGACTCAAAAAGTCCTGGGCTTACTAGCGCCAATTTTACCGCCTGGTTCATATCTAGCAGGTGGTACGGCTTTGGCGTTGCATCTCAACCATCGATCGTCGTATGACTTGGATGTATATGTGCCTGAGGAGTTTAGTGAACAGTTATTGGCAAAAGCATTAGAGGAAAATATTCCTGATTTTTCTATGATTATTCGTGACGCTCAGACTTTGATTGGTAAAAGTCAGGACACCGAAGTCAGCATTTTTCACTATCCCTACCCTCTTTTAGAGCCGTTGGCACATTTTCAAGGCATGGCAGTGGCTTCAGTGACTGATCTGGCTTGTATGAAGCTAGAGGCAGTGGCAGGTCGAGGGTTGAAGCGCGATTTTTTTGACCTGTACACAATTTGCCAACTGCCTGAGTGGACATTATCTAAAGTGGTGATATTGACTCAGAGGAAGTACGGCAGAAGCAGTGACGAACTACCTCACTTGCTAAAGTCATTGAGTTACTTTGATGATGCTGAAAGCAAACCTGAACGAGCCAAGATAGTTGATGAGATGTGGCGACAAGTCAAAGAGTTTTTTTCTGTTCAAGCCCGGCAGTTGACTCAGGAATTGTTGATGAAGGCTGAGTAAGTTGCCACTGTTTCCACCAACCCGTACCGATACCAGCAATTTTTAACCAGGAGTTTTGGTCGGTTGGCGGCAGCAACGCGATTTGGCAAATGATGCGGTCGGTGAGAAGTGGCCAAGGAGGAGGAGGTTTTTGAAGAGATAGTAGGGTTTTCAGTTTAAGAAGGCAGGAAATTTGTTGAAGTTCACGTTGGCTTGCAAAGGTGAGAAGTGGATGGGTTAGTTGATTGTTTGCAGTTTTGGCACCTGGTGATTCTTTACTCGATGCTGATCCCGACTTTGTCGGGACAGCATGACGATCAGGCCGAGTTTGAGATTGCGGATCAAGTCCGCAATGACGACAGGCAAATTCGGAATGACGGCTACTTTCGTTGGAGTCAGCATGACGGCAAGAGTTTTGACAAACATCACACACACCACACGGCTCAGTTAACCTTTCACCAAAGTATTGGCTGATGATAACTTGCCGACAGTGATGATTTTGATTGCAGTAATTTAGTAGCGATTGAAGCTTTCGTTCAGATCGATGCTGGTTCGGTTTGTTGCTTGATCCAGCAATCATTTCTTGGTGGATAGTCACGTCGTTTTGGTTGGCAAATAGAAAGCAATCAGCTGGTTGACCATCTCGTCCTGCCCTGCCCGCTTCTTGATAATAATCCTCTAAACTTGGTGGTAGTTGAAAGTGAATGACCTGCCTGACATCAGCCTTATCAACCCCCATGCCGAAAGCAGAGGTGGCAACGATGACTTGAATTTTGCCTTGCTGAAACTGAGTTTGTACCTGTTCTCGTTCAGACTTTTCTAAACCAGCGTGGTACGCGGCGATCGTGATCTCAGGTATCAGATTGCGAGTCAATTGAGCGATAAACTCAGTGTTGGCGCGAGTGGAGGCGTAGATGATGGTATGCTGGTTACTGGCTTGTTTAAGTAAACGTAGTGTATAGAGAGTTTTATAAAAGAGATCGGGAGTGAGTGTGAGGTGAAAGTGGAGATTGGGGCGACGAAAGGTGGAGAAAAAGCACTCGGGGTGGTGGAGCTGCAGGCTGGCTACGATGTCGACCTGGGTTTTTGGAGTGGCAGAAGCGGTAAAGGCGGCGATGGTTGGGTGTTTTGTTCGATTCTTGATAAAATTAATAATTTGCCGATATTCAGGTCTAAAATCATGACCCCAGTTAGAAATACAGTGGGCTTCATCAATCACAATCAAATTGATGTCGACCCGTTGGCAGGCCAGCTGAAAGCGAATCGACTTGAGCCGTTCGGGGGAAACGTAAAGCAGTTTTAATTTGCGTAGTCTAAAAAGTTCCAAAGTCTCATGTTGGGTTTGCTTAGACTGAGTCGAACTCAAGTAACCAGCCGGTATTTGTTTAACCAAACAGTGTTCAACCTGATCTTTCATCAGGGAAATTAGCGGTGAGATAACAATGGTAGTGCCGGGTAATAAAACTGCAGGTAGCTGAAAACAAAGCGACTTACCCGCCCCAGTCGGCAAAATCGCCAGTGTGTCTCGACCATCAATTATTGCCTGGACAATGTCTTTTTGTAGTGGACGAAATTGGGAGAAACCAAAGTATTTGTAGAGGGATGATTCGAGATTGTTAGTTGGCCGAAACTCCATACTCCTATTATCCTCACCAACCCGAACAAAAAGCGTGACAAAAAGGGGCAATTATTTCAAATACTTATTCTTCTGAATCTTTTCTGGCAAAAGGGACTGACTTTTATCAGGATACATTTCATAATCTTTGCCGTACTTCAACTCTTTCATGAGTTTGGTCGGAGCGTTGCGCAGGGACAGAGGAATGGGCAGGTTGCCGTACTTTTTAACATCGGCTACAGCTGCAAAGTAGGCGTCGTAGGCGGACCGATCTTTTGGACATTTGCAAAGATAGGCCACGCCGTGGGCGAGCGAGATTTGAGCTTCTGGGTAGCCAATTTTATGGACAGCATCAAAGACAGCGTTAGCCACCACCAGCGCCGTCGGCACCGCCAAACCAATATCTTCGCTAGCAAAAACTACCATCCGTCGGGCAATGAATTTAGGATCCTCGCCGGCCTCCACCATCCGTGCTAAGTAGTAAAGAGCCGCATCAGTATTACTGGCCCGCATGGATTTGATGAAGGCGCTGATGGTGTCGTAATGTTCCTCACCGGCTTTGTCATACTTAAGCGTGGAAGACTGCAAAGTGGTTTTTAGCGACTCCAGTTTCAGGTTTTGATAAAGGTCAAAAGTATTGTCGATTAGAGTCAAAAGTCGACGAGCATCACCACAGGCGTAATTTAGTAACCAGTCACGGGTTTCGGGTGTGAGCTTAATAGCTTTGGCTTTAGTTTGGTTTTTAAGAAATAATAATGCGGAGTCAATTATCTTTTCCATATCGCTGTTTTCAATTGGCTTGAGCACAAAAACTTTGAGACGAGACAGTAAGGCCGAAATAACTTCGAAGCTGGGATTTTCGGTGGTCGCTCCGATTAGAATCAACTCGCCAGTTTCCACAAAAGGCAGCAAAAAATCCTGCTGTGCTTTGTTAAACCGGTGAATTTCATCCAAGAAAAGTATGGGGGCGTTGGGGTTAGAATGCGGGTGAGTTGATGAGCGATGGGTCGTTTGGTTGGTGGTATTTTGAGTTGCTGGTAGATCAGTTAATGACAGTTTGGGTTGATGATTTTGGTGGCTTTGCAACAGCTGATTACGACCAGTTCGGGTAGTTTTCAGTATTTCTTGAATGTCCTTTTTGCCAGCTGACACAGCTGACAGTTCATAAAAATCACGGTTGAGGGTGTTGGCAATGACGCGAGCCAGCGTTGTTTTCCCCACTCCCGGCGGTCCCCAAAAAATACAGGAAAACATGTGTCCCATGTTGAGAGCAACGCGGATGGGTTTGTTGGGTCCCACCAAGTGCGACTGACCAATGAAGGTGTCGAGGGTAGTTGGGCGGAGTAAAGTGGCCAGGTTCATAAGTGACTGACAATAATTTTTGAAATTGATTGTTTGGTTTGCTCGTTGATTGTAATTTCGACTAAACCCTCATTCGGTTGTCCATAGTAAACAAGAGAATTTAGTGGAGCCAGCAGGACGGTGGGAATGGCGGCCAAGTCTTCTTCGCCATCAACGTATATATAGTATGGTTGATTTTCCAATAATGGTGGGGATGTATGGTTGGAAGATGCTGAAACAAGTTCAGTATGACGGGGAGGTTGGATGGCGACAGAAATTGCCTGAGCCAATTCTGGCTGAATAGTGCCGGCGGGGTTGGTGACTGTGACGTTGGGAGTTAATGATTGAGTGATTCCAGTGACTGGTTGTCTTTGAATATATTTGTCAAAAATTCCGAAATCAAACTGCCAGTTATTATCTAAAAACTTTTCAATTGTTGAGTCGCCGACGAGGATGGTGAGTGGGCGATCATTGTGGAGACCGAGTTGTCGATTGGAAGCCAGGGAATTTCTATCAATCAATTTCCCGGTTAGCCGATCCACAATTTGTCCTTGCGGCTGTCTGAGTCGACCTTTTTGTTGGTCAGTCAAAACAATTGGTTGCTGAAAAATTTGCAGGTAACTTTGACCATCCCGACTGACTTCCCCTCCCCTGATTCGCTCAGAGTGCAAATCTTTACCCGCATCATCTTTGACCAGAGCACAAGAAATAATGGGAAAGGTTGGTAAATGTAGTTGTTGTCGGGCTTGATTTATTTTTTCTGCACCGCTCAGAGTCTCGGCTGTCACGACCAAGGCCTGAATTGGCGATTGCTCGCTTAGGGTAGAACCGTAAACATCGTGAATAATCTCGATTTCCGCTTTGATTTGCTGATGATGACAAAAATGCTTAACACTACCTACGCGAACTTTCAGCGGTTCAATGCTGCTAGCAAAAAATTTCTGACTGGTCAAGTGGTCGGCGGTGATACCAATGATGAGTTGATCACCTAAGCGACTGGCAAAATTGATAAATGCCTGGTGACCCAAGTGAAAGTGATCAAAGGTGCCACCTAAGCCCACCACTGAGTATTTTTTTCTATTCATTTCAGGAGCATTGTAGCAGGCAGTGCCAGTTTTGACTTGAGAAGAGCGTGTTACAATTTGCTTATGTCAACAATAGAAATCGTATCTGCAAAGGCGGTCAAATGGCAAGACTATCGTGACTTAAGGTTGCTAGCTTTGAAGGAAGAGCCACAGGCTTTTGGATCTGTTTATAAAATTGAGTTAGGTCAATCAGATTCCAAATGGCAAGAAAGGTTGCAATCTTACCAAGAAGGAAAACAACAATGGATGGTGTTTGCTCGGTTCGGCAAGGAGCTGATAGGCATGGTGGGAGCCTGGCAAAGCCCTGACGACATGCAAAATATGCAGGCCAATTTGATGGCTACTTTTGTGGTACCTAACCAACGTGGTAGAGGAATTGGTACTCAAATGTTGACTTTGTTGATTGATGAGATCAAGCGAAGTAATAGAGTCAGTGTTCTAAAACTAGAGGTTAATCCTGAAAAAGAATCAGCAGTCAAATTGTATGTAAAAGCTGGTTTCCAAAAGATGGGTGAAAAACAAATGGTATTAGGCGATGGGGAAAATCACTTGGTTTATGAAATGGAGATGATGCTTGAATAAAATTATGAAAGACAAACGGTTTTCAAATGTTTTGATATTTTTTGGTATTGCAATTTTTGGATTGTTGATGGGTATCTGGTTGTCAAATAGACTGTCGGCTTCGTCTGAGACCAATACCGTTTCCAAATTAGCAATCACCAACAAAGTCGCCCCAACTCCAATTCCCCCCTCCCCTACTCCTACACCCAGGTGTGCAACTTTGGTGTTTGGCGGGGACATGATGTTTGATCGAAATATCAGACTAAGAGCAAAGGAACGAGATAATTATGACTTTATTATGGCTGATCTACAGCCTATTTTTGCTCAAGCTGATGCCATTATAGCCAACCTAGAAGGGCCGGTGAGTGACAACCCGTCTCGAAGTGCTGGCAGCGTCCCTGGCTCGTCTGATAACTACTTCTTCACTTTTTCACCTGAGACTTTGCCAACCTTAACCAAGTGGCCGTTCATCGTCAATCTAGGCAATAATCATATCTTGAATTTTGGTCAAAGCGGTCTGACTCAAACTTATCAATACCTCGATCAATCCAGCTTATCATATTTTGGATATGTTCAAGCCAACCAGCAACAACCCAGTTTATTAATTAAAGAAATCGGCGGCCTGAAATTTGGTTTGGTTAATTACAACCAATTTGTAGAAGGTGGGCGGGAACGAGTGCTGACAGATATGGCAGAGATCCGACCACGAGTTGATGTCTTAGTTGTTTATACCCACTGGGGTAACGAGTATGTCCAGGAAAACCAAGTCATTAAGGAGCTGGCTTATGAGTTGGTTAACGCTGGGGCGGACTTGATTATTGGCTCTCATCCACACGTGGTGCAGGGACAAGAAGATTATCGGGGTACACGCATTTACTACTCGCTGGGCAATATGGTATTTGATCAATATTTTGAGGAAGCTGTCCAGAATGGTTTGTTGGTGGCGGCAGAGGTTTGCCAGCAACAGAATAACACTCAGTCGGGGACCGTGATTGATCAAATCAACCCTGAGGCTGGCAGTCAACCTAATCCTCCTTTGATTTGGAAATTTACTGACCACCCAATTCGGATGTTGAAAACCGGAGAGACGGTGTTTTGATGTGCCGAGGGCGGGAATCGAACCCGCACGATATTGCTACCACCAGATTTTAAGTCTGACGCGTCTACCAATTCCGCCACCTCGGCTTAAGGAACGATTGGATTATACATCCTAGAATCAGTCTCTGCTATCATAAGTCTTTCCTTTAATCCCAACGTGATTGGCACCTCATCCTTATAAGATCGGGATCAGAGTTTCATATGTTTGGTGCCACCTGTAGTGCAAGCCTCTGTTGGTTGTCTATTAATTGGGAACGGTAGGATCACTGGCTTTAGACTTTTTGCTTGGTCCAGCGTTTGGGTGGTTACTCACAGAGGTGTGTGTTGGGTGCCTCTGGGTTGCAGTCGGACAGTAGAGGGGTGGTGGTTGGTGTTAACCCAACGCCTGTTTCGCATCAGAAAGTTGGAGAAGGTGTGAGTACAAATCTACTGTAGCAAAGAAAAATCCGATCACACAAAGTCCTTTAGAGCTTGATATAATGTGGCGACAGTGCGGGTGTAGCTCAACGGTCAGAGCTCCAGTTTTCCAAACTGGTGACGAGGGTTCGACTCCCTTCACCCGCTCCGGTGGAATAGGTACCCTTTTCTTAAACATCGAGTCAATTAACTTAATCCGACCTTCGTGTACTTTATTTTCTCGACTCATCCCAACTTCCTCGATCATCAGTAGCCGATGCTTGATGAATAAGAGCTCTGAGTGCCGGAATGACAGGTGACATTGTACTAGCCTGGCAGGATTTGTAGTTCACAAAAATTTGACAAAATCAGAAATTCTTATATTCTGAAAGTATGAAATATACAAAGAAAACTCATCAAGCAGTTGGTATTTTACGAGACAGAGGACAGGTGACGATTCCTGATGATATTAGAAGTTCCTTATACTGGATGACGCCTAACTCACCTCTTTACTTTAGTGTAATTGATCAGACTCAGGTGGTAATTCAGCCTCAAGGGATGGCTTTAGACTGGGATGGTTTGTGGGCGGGTATTGATAAGGCTAGATCTATTCGTGGCAAAGGCAAAATCAGTGCTGCCAAATTTATAGAAAAAGATCGTCAATCTCATTAATTTATGCAAAGTCTAGTGGTTGATACCTCCGTTATTATCAAGTGGCTGAATCAGGATGATGAAAAATATTTGGATCAAGCCAACCAGCTGTTAAGGGATGTTCAGAGTCAAAAGGTGGAAATCTTTGCACCTGATCTAGCCAAGTATGAGGTTAGCAATGCTTTGCTAAAAGGTAAAAAGCTGACTCCCAGGCAATATGCAGTTGTGAATCCAGTTTTTTTAAGCTTGCCGATTATTTATGTGCATGAGACCGCTGCCTTGTCTCAATCATGTTATAGCTTAGCTCACAAGTTTGATTTGACTTACTCCGACGCGGCGTTTTTGGCTGTGGCAGATCGGCTTGAGTCAACGCTGATTACTGACAATGTTAAGCACCAAGGTAAGTGTTCAAGTGTGAAGGTGGTTGAGTTGAAAGATTATTCGGAGTACATTGGAAGCAAGTAGCATTGGTTTTCTAAATTTTTTGTAAATGAATCAATTAAGTGTAAGTATGTCCAATTTAGTTTATTCAAAACCATACAAGTACTGTCCCAATTGCCGAGCGGAGCTGGTGACGAGGCATGTTGATGATCGAGATCGATTAGCTTGTCCCAAGTGTGAGTTTGTATTTTGGAATAATCCAAAACCAGTAGTTAGTCTACTAATAACCAAGGGTGAAAACGATGTTTTGATGGTAAGACGTGCCAAAGAGCCACTACTAGGTTATTGGTGTTTGCCTGGTGGCTTTTTAGAGTATGAAGAAACTCCTGAATCTGGAATTAAGCGTGAGGTTAAAGAAGAATTAGGTCTGAATGTGGAAGTTGGAAGAATCATTGGCGTTTATCGGATTGATAATGACCCACGAGGCATTCATCTGGATATGATTTTTATTGGGAAAATTCAAGGTGAGCCTCAAGCTAATGAAGAACTCATGGAGTGGCGATACTTCAATCAAAACGAATTGCCTTCGCAGATTGCCTACAAACATCGAGAAGCAATTTCCGACTATTACTTCCAGCTAAAGCGTGATTCAGTTGATTGGGAAAAGATAGACGCATTAAGAAAAAAACTCAGTACTATCCGTGGTGGATCTAGTATCAGTACAGTTGAATTTTTGCGTAAAGATAGAAGATCTCACTAGGTTGAGCTTGATGAAATTGAACTGTAAGTTACTCTTGTATCACCTCCCCTTCCTCAACACGAGATGTCTCAGATTGAGTGCTGGATTTTTTAGTCGAAGATGGAGGGGTGGGTTGTTTGGGTTGGAAAAACAAAGGGATTTTGATGCCAAAGAATGCCAAAGCGGAGATTAACAGAAGTGTAGCTGTTGCCTCGTCGACATTGCCTAGGAAAGGGATGTTGTCGGGTAAAAATTCAAAGACACCAAGTGTAGGGTTGATTAAGTAGAGGGCGGCAAAGATACCAACAATCAGGACAAATGTTTTTTGAGCTGAGGTTGGTCGAAGTTGATTGGTCGGCATATGTAGTACTGTAGCAGATAGAGCAAGTGCTGTAAAAGTACGATATAATGGGGGATCTAACCGGGGAGTAGCTCAGATGGCTAGAGTGCGCGCTTTGGGAGCGCGAGGTCGCAGGTTCGAGTCCTGTCTCCCCGACAACAAGCAATGTGACTTGCCTGGCGATCCCGTTGGGGCGGCGATCTTCCTCACAACAAATAAAACCGAGGGACTCAAACCCTCGGTTTTGTCGTGTCAAACCAGTTCTAGAATTGGTTGCGACAACGTTATGCTTTTGATTGTACCTTAATTGCTTTTGGTTTGGAAGCGGCAGCCTTCTTGAAGGAGACGGTCATGATCCCGTTATCAACCTCAGCTTTTGGTTCATGATTGTAGTCAATCATGATGGAGGTGGGAATAGCGACGCGGTAGCTATAACTCCAACTCGACTTGGCATAATGTTGCTTCTTTTTATCTGCTTCCTCTTCTGTGACTTCGGCTCTAATCCGCAACACTCCCTTCTCAAACATGACCTCAACTTTGTCAGCTGGTACACCAGCCACATTGGCCTTGACTACTACCTCATCTTCCGTTTCATAAAGGTCGAGGTTGTTGTTGGTATTGGAGAGACGTAAAAAATCATCGTCTTCCCAAACAGTCGGCCACAAGCTCATGCCGCTACCATAGGGACTCCAGCGCATAAGTGATGACATATTACCCTTTCTATCGCCATAAATTCATTTTGGCGAAATTAGCAAATAACTATACTAACTGCTAATATACCTAAATTGGCAGTCGTTGTCAAGTACTGCTAATGCACTGTTTATTCAAGGAGTGGTGATAGATCGGGCTAATTTGAAATATGTCAAAATATATCAAAAATATTTAGTTGTGAGGCTGAATAGTTAATCGTCTGTCTTCACGAGTTCATTGTCGACATTGCAGACTTGATCTGCCAACTCAGAACTCTCAGATGCCTAGTCATCCTGAATGCATAACTTAGTACTTTTTTGCCTGCCCAAGATCATGCTTGGCTGATTCGGAGATGTCTAAATACAGTTGACCCGATAATTGCATGAGCTGCCAGGGACCGAGCTGGACTCTGATTAATCTTTTGACTTCGTAGCCAACTCGTTTCAGCATCCGTCGCACCTGATGATTGCGACCTTCAATAATAGTAATGCTGAGCCAAATTTCGTTTTGATGGTTATGATCATGGAGAATTTCCACATGGGCTGGTTTAGTAAAACCCTCTTTGAGTTTGACACCTCGTCGTAAATGGTCGACAGCCCGTCTACTGGGGTAACGGTCAATCTGGACGTGATAAGTTTTGGCAATTTGATGCTTGGGATGAGTTACTTGTTGGGTTAGTTCACCATCATTGGTCAGCAGCATTAAGCCCTCACTTTCTAAATCAAGGCGACCAACAGGGTAGAGGCGACCATTTTTTTTGAGAAAGTTGGGTGGAATTAGTGACAAGACAGTTTTTCGTTCCATCTCATCACTGGTGGTTGAAACGTAGCCAATTGGTTTATTGACAAGAATATAAGTATGTTGGGTGGGCACACTCACCTGCCGACCTTGCAACGTAACGACGTCAGTTTGAGGATTGACTCTTTGACCCACGTGGGCGAGCTTATCATTGACTTTGACCTGACCACCAGCAATCATTGCTTCAGCCTTACGTCGTGAAGCCACGCCGGCATCAGCCAGGAACTTGTGGAGTTTGATGGTGCTAGTTATCATTTTGATTGACTTATCACTCCAGACCTGTTTCAGGGTCCCGTTGGAATCGTCGGTTGAATCTTCATCAGTTATGCTGATCTTGTTTTAGCATCTAGTACTTATTTCAGACGCGAATATGTGTTTTTGCTTGATTATGAATTCACTGTTGACGGTCTATTCTACTCTGAAAGGCTGTTTCTCGATAGTCCTGGATCAGAAGGCGATGGGGCGGTACAATCAAGTGGTGAAAACATTAATTTTTTCTGACACCCATTTTAGTCAAAAGATCGATCAAGCTCGATTACAGAAATTGGCCAACTTGATTGAGGAAGCTGATCAAGTTATTATTAATGGTGATTTTTTTGATAGTTATCTGATTTCTTTTAGTGATTTTTTAGAAACGGGTTGGAAGGAGTTGTTTAAGTTATTGCAGCCCAAGACGATTTATATTCATGGTAACCACGATCCATCGCATAAAACTGATCAAAGAACCATGTTGTTTTCCCAGCAACAGCTTGATGATTTTGATTTGAAAGAAGGCAAATACAAACTCCATATTGAGCACGGACATCGTTTATCACCTAGTTTAGACGGCATGTGGCCTGCACTAATTGAAAGTCTCGATTACTTTTATCCTTGGTGGTTGAGATTTGAGGGTGAGCTGGCCAAAAAGTTGGTACCAATAGGATGGGTTTTAGATAGCAAAAGACAAACAAAAAATTGGCAGATGGCATGGGGGGTGAAAAATTGGCCAACCAACCACGTTTTAATTGCGGGACACTCTCACCTCCCCTACCAAACTCGTCACTATTTTAATCCAGGTAGGTTCTCAACCAAAACTGCTCGGTATATTTGGATAGAAAATGGTGAAATTGAACGGGTAGAGGTTCCTCTGGAATCGTAGAGCATCAGTGACTAATTGTGTCCAGAGAATAGCTACAAAGAGAGAAAATATGAAAAACTGGCAGGGATTAAAAACTGATCCTAAACTTAAGCAAAATTTGTTTATTCGCGAACAGGTAATTGATGCCATCCGTAAACACTTCAAATCACAGGGATTTCATGAGGTTGAGACTCCCCTATTGGTTAAGTCTCCAGGCACAGAACCATATTTGGAGGTGTTTGAAACTACGTTGAAAATTACCAATCAACCAGATCAGCCAGCCTATTTGCTCACCAGTCCCGAGTATGCTTTGAAAAAATTGTTGGTGGCGGGGATGGGCAGTATTTTTGAAATTACCAAGAGCTTTCGGAATGGTGAGGGAGTTAGTAGGGCGCACAATAGCGAATTCACCATCCTAGAATGGTATCGGACTCCAGGAGATTACACCCACATAATGGTGGATTTTGAAGAGTTAATGAAATCAATATATTTATCTCTATGGCCAAAGAAAACTGAGTGGCTTCTTCCTTATCAAGGACAAACTTATAATTTGTCAGCACCTTGGGAACGAATTAGCGTGGGTGAGGCTTTTAGACGGTATGCCCAGGTAGGAATTAGCGACTTACTCAATGATGTTGCCCTACCAGAGATTGCCAGACGAAAAAAATTGGTCAAAAACAGTCAAACAACTTGGGAAGAAGCCTTTCATGTGATTTTGCTGAATGAAGTTGAGCCCAACTTAGGTAAAGTCGGTCCGACAATTCTTTATGATTATCCAGCATCTCAAGCTGCTTTGTCTAAGAAGAAGACGAGTGATCCGAGATTTTCCGAAAGATTTGAGGTTTTTCTAGCTGGTTTAGAGTTGGGTAATGCATTTTCCGAGTTGGCTGATCCATGGGAGCAGGAGGAGAGATTTTTAGCCGAACTGAAGTTGCGAGAGGGATTAGGTAAAACTAAGTTTGAGCTGGATCAGGATTTTATTGAGGCATTGCGAGTTGGGTTGCCAGAAGCAGGTGGCATTGCCGTGGGAGTGGATCGACTAGTCATGCTTTTTGCAGACGAAACCGATATCGGCCGAGTAATTTCTTTCCCACAACGAGATCTTTTTGACATAAATTAAGGTTAAGAGGTACAATACCAGTCTATGGCAATCATTAAGGCTGGCAATATTCGTAAAGGCTCTTATATTTTGTTTAAAAATGAGCCTAATTTAGTCACTAAAACTGACTTTGTCTCTCCTGGTAAAGGCTCGGCATTTATGCGGTGTCGGATAAAAAGCTTGAAGACAAGCAACACAGTTGAGTTTACTTTCAAATCAAACGAATCAGTTGAGGAGTTGGACGTGGCCAGTCAACGCATGCAGTACTTGTATCATGATGCAGATGAGGCAGTGTTCATGAACCAGATGAGTTATGAGCAAACCTCGGTACCACTATACATGATTGAAGACAAACTCGATTTATTAACCGCGGAAGTGGATTGTTATGTAATGATGTTTGATGAAAAAGCAATTGGGGTGGCTTTGCCACCTAAGGTCAAACTTAAAGTCGTGCATGCTGATCAAGCAGTGGCAGGTGATACTGTCGGACAGGCTAAGAAGGAAGTGGAGTTAGAAACTGGTCTAAAAGTTATGGCTCCGCTGTTTGTCAAAATTGGCGAAACCTTGATTATTGATACTGACACTAAGCAGTATATTTCCAGGGGTTAAGATACTCCAAAATTTAAGCATCTCAAACAGGTTGATATTCAACAGGATCTTGAGATGCTGGGTCCTCGCTTGCCTCGGGGCGTTAGCGGGACCGTTTACGGGACCGTTGGCGGGACAGACCAGTCCGGAATGACAAACTTGATTAATTAGTTGCGGAGTAAGGAAACTCAGCCACCGTGGCCTTTTTACCTAACGACTGCTCAATTCTCATCAATTGATTATACTTGGCGATTCTTTCACTACGACATAGAGAACCAGTTTTAATTTGCCCAGCTCCTGAACCTACCGCAAAGTCAGCAATAAAACTATCCTCTGTTTCTCCAGACCGATGAGAAATGATAGTTTGCCAGTTATGTTGGTGGGCCAGTTGAATAGTTTGCATGGTCTCGGTGACAGTGCCAATTTGATTGAGCTTGATTAAAATGGCATTAGCTGCAGATAAGTCAAAACCCTTCTGTAAGCGATCGATATTGGTTACAAATAAGTCATCCCCCACGATTTGAATTTTCTCCCCCATGGTACGAGTTTGCAAGGCAAAGCCATCCCAATCATCTTCAGCTAAACCATCTTCAATGCTGACAATAGGAAAATCTCGAATCCAACGAGCGTAAAGTTTGACCATCTCATCGGCAGATAAGCGGTGACCATCGGTCTTTAGCTCGTATTTGTCATGATTATAAAACTCGTTAGCGGCTGGATCCATACCGATGGCTACTTCATGACCAGGTTTATAGCCGGCTTGAGTTATGGCTTCTACCATAAACTCGAGTGGCTCGACATTGTGAAGTAAGGGTGGTGCGTAACCTCCTTCGTCTCCCACATTAGTTGAGAGACCGTTTTCCTTGAGAATATCAGCTAATTGATGGAAAATTTCGGCTCCCCAACGAACCGCTTCCGCTATTGATTTAGCCCCAACGGGAATAAGAAGGTACTCTTGCATGTCGGTGGATCCTCGAGCATGACGTCCGCCATTGAGAACGTTCATCATGGGCATGGGGAGCGTGAATTGACTGGTTGAGTTACCAAATAGAGTAGCAATGTAGTAATAAAGAGGTTGGTTGGTGGCTTGAGCAGCTACTTTAGTAACTGCCATAGAAACCGCTAAAATAGCATTAGCACCTAGTTTAGTTTTGCCAGATGTACCATCAAGATCTATCATGGCTTGGTCAATTTTCATTTGCTGGGTTGGATCCATATCTTTAAGGGCCGGAGCAATTATAGTATTTACATTACTGACTGCTTTTAAGACTCCCTTACCTCTATAACGTTTTTTATCACCATCACGCAGTTCCAGAGCTTCGTGACTACCAGCAGATGCCCCAGAAGGCACCATGGCTGAGGCCGATTGACCGGAGCTCAGAGTGATGGTAGCTTCAACTGTGGGATTGCCCCGAGAATCGAGTACTTCTTGGGCTCGGATGGTGGAAATTTTCATATGTGGTGATTGTAGTACGTTTTTATGATTCGTGCCATATGAAGTCTTTTTCAAGACAGGATGAGTTTTAAATGAGTATTCGATTCTAATTGGTTAATGAGTCTGATAAGCACCCTGCCTCAAGACGTTAAGTCTTTTATCCATTACACTTTAGGCGTTAGAAAAAAAAGAAGAAATGAGCTGAGTTAGGAGTTCTACTTCAGGAATGAGCAATATAAAATCAAGATTAAAATATTTTTAGGTACGGATTTGAGTTATTATAAAAACTTGTTGGAGATAATACTTGGATAATAGGTTCATTATCTGGAGTAGCTGGAACAACATACGATTTTGAATTTAT
>JAANMU010001365.1_pt1 | contig 22538 bp, 19 predicted proteins | sample 7279701 | NCBI WGS metagenome assembly JAANMU01 (sample SAMN14094539, study PRJNA606508) | bioreactor metagenome | isolation source: A lab-scale SPAN reactor treating ammonium-rich wastewater day 57 | place: Ireland: Galway | collected 2017-03-13 | reverse complement strand
CGCACGGCTAATACGTTCAAAGCCTACTAAAGAGGCTGTTTGGACGGCGGGAATGGATTGGCTCGGCGACGGAGTGAGCCACAAAAGACCCGATCAGACCTAGAGCATTCGAGCACACAAAGGGGCCTTATAGAGCCGCCCCGCCGCCCCCCACTCCCACGCACACTTCGTTCTCCCCTCTCCCCCTTGTGGGAGAGGGGCTGGGGGTGAGGGTTCACGGGCCGGGGGTGAGGGTTCAGGGCTGAGGGCTTCTCCAACCGACCTGCTAAAACAGCGCGCCCCACACGAAGAACACGACCAGCCCCAGCACGATGGTCAGCAGCAGACTCTTCGTCCGCCACGCGATCAGCGCGGTGATGATCCCCGCGTACAAGTAGGCGTTGTCCGGCGTGACGATCACGATGCCCTGCGGCGCAGCGACCGCCGGCACGGTGATCGCGGACAGCACCGCGACCGGCACGTAACGCAGCGCGCGCTTCATCGCCGGCGACATCTCCGCGCGGACAACGAGCGCAAGCGTGATGTAACGCACGCCGAACGTCACCAGCGCCATGCCGAGAATCGTGACCAGTTCTGTCATGCCGATACCTGCGACTTGCCGCGCGCCGTCTCAAGCACATAGCCGACTGCAATCGCAGCGAACGCCGCGATCAGCAGGCCGAGTTTGTTGGGCAGCCCATTGAGCAGCAGGCCGAGCGTCCCGCCGGTGATCGCGCAGGCGACCATCGGGCGTGAGCGCAGCATCGGGACGATCATGCCGATGAACGTCACGCTCATCGCGAAGTCGAGGCCCAGCCCGCCGCCAGCCATCAACGCCTGACCGGCAGCGATGCCGATCACGGTCACGGTCTGCCACGCGACGAACAGGCCCATTTCGGCGCCGAACATAAACCAGTGAATGTTTTCGGTGCGTTCGGCGGCGCGCTCGAAACGGGTGATCGTGATGGCGTAGGCTTCGTCGGTCAGCATGTGCGCAAGCGGGATCAGCCAGCGCTGGGGCAGGTGTTTAAGGTACGACGCGAGCGAGGCGCTGTACAGCGCATGACGCGCGTTGACGATCAACGTGGTGACGATGATGAGCAAAGGCGCCGCGCCCTGTCCCCACAGCGTCGCGCCGATGAACTGCGACGAACCGGCAAAGACGAACAGCGACATGCCGATCACCGCCAGCGGCGACAAGCCGACACTGATCGCGAACGCGCCGAAGATCAGGCCGAACGGCGCCGCGCCAGCAACCATCGGAGCCACCGCGATCAACCCTGCCGCAAATTCTTTCAATCGCGCCGATTCAGGCGCCGTGTCTGCCGTTGTTGCGTCCATAGCAATCATTATTCCCGCGCTCAACCGTAAACTGTAGTGCCAATTAACCCGCGATTGACCAACCACCCACCGGCGCACAATCGCCCATCGGCTGATAAAATAGCGTTGAAGGACTTTTCCAAAGGGGGTTCGCCCTCTGGATTCCCCTTTCTGCGATCTCAAGCCGCTGGCGGCGTGGAATCGCAGGCAATGCGGCGCAGAAGTGTGAACTTCCGCCGTGATACAGATACGCGTCGAGGGTGGAGCAGGCAGCAGCATGAGCGATTCGCTGACCGGGGTGGTGGAGCGCACCACGTTCTACAATCCCGCCAACGGTTACAGCGTGGTGAAGATCAGGCCCGATCAAAAACAGCCGGGCGCGACCGCCCGCGACGGCACCGTGACGGTCATCGGCACACTGCCAGAGCTGGCCCCCGGCGAGCCGGTCGAGTTCACCGGCTCATGGATCGAGGACGCCAAGTACGGCAAGCAGTTCCGCGCCGAGACGTTCTCGCCCAGCCAGCCGCGCAGCCTCGACGGCATCCGGCGCTACCTTGCCAGCGGCATTGTGAGAGGCATCGGCGAGGCCACCGCCGACAAGATCGTCAAGCACTTCGGCGAGGACACCATCACCATTCTCAACGCCGATCCCGACCGCCTGCGCGAAGTCCGCGGCTTGAAGCCAAGCCTTGCTGATAAGCTGGCGAAGGCGTGGGCCGAGAACGCCGGCGTGCGCCAGACGATGATCTTCCTGCAAGAGTTCGGCGTATCGACCAAGATGGCAAAGCGGATTTTCGACCATTACGGCGTCGCGGCTATCGAGACTGTCAAGCGCAATCCCTACGTGCTGGCCGATGAAGTGTTCGGGATCGGCTTCATCCGCGCCGATCAGCTTGCGCGCAGTATGGGCATTAAGCCGGACGCGCCGGAACGCATCCGCGCCGGGCTGGCCTACGCGCTCAACCACCTTTCCGGCGAGGGTCATACGTGCGCCCCGCGTGACGTCTTGACTCGAGAGGCGCTCAAACTGCTGTCGCTGGAATCCGGCCTTGAGGGCCTTGTCGAGCAGGCGATCAGCGAGCAGACCTTCCGCGGCGATCTCATCAGCGAGACGTTCGACATCGGCGGCGTATCGACCGAGATGATCTACCTGCCGCGCTTTCATACCGCCGAGACCAAAGCGGCCAAACAACTGCGCGCCGTGAATAAGACGACCTCACCGATTCAGCTCAAGCACAAAAAGACCGACTGGGACAAACTGCTCAAGAAGCTGAGCGCCCGCGATCATATCGGCCTGAGCGACCAGCAAAAAGGCGCAGTGACCGCCGCGCTGACGTCCAAGCTCAGCGTGCTGACCGGCGGCCCCGGCACTGGCAAGACCACCACGCTCAAGATGGTGCTGGAGGCGCTGGACGAAGGCGAGTTTGAGGTCGCGTTGGCCTCACCCACCGGGCGCGCCGCCAAACGCTTGAGCGAAGCGACCGGCCGGCAGGCGTATACCGTTCACCGTCTGCTGGGATACGGCGGAGACGGCTTCACGTATGACGAGAGCGCGCCGCTGGACGCCGACTTCGTGATCGTCGACGAAGCGTCGATGCTGGACGTTCAGCTTCTACATGCGCTCACCCGCGCGCTCAAGCCTGAGGCGCACCTGCTGCTGGTGGGCGACATCGACCAGCTTCCCAGCGTCGGCCCCGGCAATGTCCTGCGTGATATGATCGAAAGCGGCCTTGCCCACGTCACGCGGCTGGAGGTGATCTTCCGGCAGGACGAGGGCAGTCACATCGTCCTGAACGCGCACCGCATCAACAACGGTGACGCGCCGTTCATGGACAACCGTTCCAGCGACTTCTTCTTCTTCGTCAACACCGACGCCACCGCCGCCGCGGAACTGCTGGTGGACGTCGTCATCAACCGTGTGCCGGCCAAGTTCGGCGTCGACCCGCTCGAAACCGTGCAGGTGATCGCGCCGATGTACCGCGGGCCGGCCGGTGTTGACTCGCTCAACCTCGTGCTGCAAAAGGCGCTCAACGGCAATCCCGCGCTGGCGCACAAGCGCTTCGGCGACCGTATCTATCGCACCGGCGACAAGGTGATGCAGACGCGCAACAACTACGAAAAGGACGTCTACAACGGCGACATCGGGCGCATCAGTGGGTTCGACTTCGAGGAAAGCACGATGGAGGTCGTGGTCGATGGCCGCTACATCGTGTACGAGTTCAACGAGGTCATTGAGGAACTGACGCTGGCGTACTGTATCAGCACGCACAAAAGTCAGGGGTCAGAATATCCGATTGTCGTGATGCCGGTCGTCAAGCAGCACTACATGATGCTGCAGCGCAACCTGCTGTATACGGCGATCACGCGCGCCAAGCAAGCCGTCGTGCTGGTCGGTGACAAGCAGGCGGTCTACATGGCCGTCAACAACAACCGCGTGACTCAGCGTTACGGCGGCCTGCTGCATTTCCTGACCGAGTAGCGGCGGCCGCGCGCCCCCTGCCGGTTGTGCCGGGCCGCGTCATGACTAGCGCCCGGTGAGAGAAATACCGCCGTTCACGCACCGGTCTCTCTATATCGAACACACTTTCGGTATAATGTGACGTGAAGCAATAGGTTCTCGGAGTAGTGTGTGAATAACAGGCCGCCGGAGCCTCCTCAGCGGGGAGGCGACAAAAAAGATCCCAAGACCACGCCGCCTCCCTCACCCTTTGGGAATGCTCAGCGCATTTGGCTGGCAGTGGGGGCGTTCGTGCTGCTGCTCTTCCTGCTGATGCTCGCCAACAATCGCGGCGTCGGCGGAGGGGGTGATCTGCTGACGTACAACGAGCTGGCGCATTACATCCAGCAGGGGCGTGTCGCGCGGTTGATCACCAGCGACAATGGCGACGTCGTCGTGCATCTCGAAGGCCGCAATCAGCCGCTTCGTACCTTCAAAGAGCCGCTGATCAACCTGCGCGAAGAGATGTACGATTTGGGCGTGACCGAGGAACAGTGGCGCTCGATTGACGAGATCAGCGCCATCCCCAGCGACAACACGTCGAGCGTGATCCTCAATCTCGCCATCGCCATCGTTCCGACTCTGCTGATCGTGTGGCTGTTGTGGCGCATGATGCGTTCGGTGCGCGTCGGTCAGGATCAGGCGATGAGCTTTGGCCGCAGCCGGGCGCGCGTCAACCGCGACGTCGAGCGTCCGCAGGTCACGTTCGCCGATGTCGCGGGCGCGGAAGAGGCGAAGGAAGAACTCAAGGAAGTCGTCGAGTTCCTCAAAGAGCCGGACAAGTTTATCCGTCTCGGCGCGCGCGTGCCGAAGGGCGTGTTGATGGTCGGGCCGCCGGGGACGGGCAAAACGCTGATGGCGCGCGCCGTGGCCGGTGAGGCCGGCGTGCCGTTCTTCAGCATTAGCGGCTCGGAGTTCGTCGAGATGTTCGTCGGCGTCGGCGCGAGCCGCGTGCGCGACCTGTTCGACCGCGCCAAAGCCGAAGCGCCCGCCATCGTGTTCGTGGATGAGATCGACGCGGTCGGCCGCCATCGCGGGGCCGGCTTAGGTGGCGGCCATGACGAGCGCGAACAGACCCTGAACCAAATTCTGGTCGAGATGGACGGCTTCGAGACCGGCACCAACGTCATCGTGCTGGCCTCGACCAACCGGCCCGACATCCTCGATCCCGCGCTGCTGCGCCCCGGCCGGTTCGACCGCAAGGTCGTGATGGACAACCCGGACGTCAAGGGCCGCCTCGACATCCTTAAAGTGCATGCTAAGGGCAAGCCGCTGGCGCAGAGCGTCGATCTCGAAGCGATTGCCAAGATCACGCCCGGATTCAGCGGCGCCGACCTCGAAAATCTGATCAACGAGGCCGCCATCCTCGCCGCCCGCCGCAACCTGAAGAACATCGGCATGTCCGAGCTTCAAGAGGCGATGGAGCGCGTCATCATGGGGCCGGAGCGCAAGACGCGCGTCATCAGCGAGGCGGAGAAGAAGAAGATCGCCTATCACGAGGCCGGCCACGCCATTTTGCAGCACGTCCTCGAATACGCCGATCCGGTGCATAAGATCACCATCGTGCCGCGCGGGCGCGCCGGCGGCTATGTGATGAGCCTGCCTGAAAGCGATTCCATGCTCAAGAGCCGCGAGGAGTTCGAGGACGACATCGTTGCGGCGATGGGCGGGCGCGCCGCCGAGGAGATCGTGTTCAACCAGCTCACGACCGGCGCCAGCAGCGACATTCAGCAGGCGACGCGCATCGCCCGCGCGATGGTCACCAAGTTCGGCATGAGCGAACTGCTTGGGCCGCGCAGCTACGACAGCAGCAGCGGCAACATCTTCCTCGGCCGCGAGCTGAGCGAGATGCGCGAGTACAGCGAGCACTACGCCGAGGAGATCGACAACGAGGTGCGCAGCATTTTGCAGCGCTGCTACGACCGTGCCAAGACGATCCTGTCCGAAAGCCGCGAAAAGCTGGACACGCTGGCCGACGCGCTGATCGAACACGAGACGCTCGACCGCAGCACGTTCGAGCAGTTGATGACCAACCTGACCGGTCAGCAGAACGCGCAGACGCCGGCGCTGTTCGACACGCAGCCTCCGCAGGAGTAGCGCGGGCAAGGATCATACGCACGACGGGCGGCCCACGGGTCGCCCGTTTGAGTCCCGCGCCCCCGATCCGAACACATAGGAGTTGGGTACTAACGGGTAAGTCCCCGTGCGGGGGTGAGGGTTGGGGGGTATTTCGCGAAAATAAAACGCCGTGGAAGCCCGAAGCCGGTGTTCGTAAGTCGAGAGATTCGGTCTCCCATCCTGCACCGGTTAGTCGAGCTATACGGCGCGGTGTTTTCTCATCACCCATCACTCATCACTTTCAACTTCGTGCTTAGTCCCCACGGCGGTTTCCTACACATTGAGCGAGTTGAAACGTTAGCGCGAAGAACTGCGTAGTAGAACAACATGGGCTGTAGAGCAGACGCGCGCACGTCACCGCCCCATCGCGCGCCGTTACGTCGTACTATTAGTCTTGGAGTGTGCTGCATTCGCGGAGGCAGGAGATGAAGGCAGTCGTATACGAGAGCTACGGATCTCCCGATGTCCTCCGGCTCGTGGACGTCGCCACCCCGATCCCGCAGCACGACGAGGTGCGCGTCAAGATCGTCGCTACGACGGTGACGGCCGGCGACACCATCCTGCGCAGCCTGCGGACACGCGGGCCGCGCTGGAAGCGGCCGTTCGCGCGCGTTCGCTGCGGCGTTCGCAAGCCAAGACGGCCTATCCTCGGCATGGAAATCGCTGGCGTTATCGACGCGGTAGGGCGCGATGTCACGCGGTTCAGGGTTGGCGATGCCGTGCTGGCGTCCACGTTCAGCGTCCATTTCGGGGGCTACGCAGAATACAAGTGCTTCCCCCAAGACGGCATGATTCTGAAGAAGCCGGCGGCGATCCCGTTTGAGCAGGCCGCCGCGATTCCGGACGCAGGCACAACCGCGATCCGCTGTCTGCGCAAGGGCGGCATCAAGCGGGGGCAGTCCGTGCTGATCTACGGCGCATCCGGGGCGGTCGGCACGTATGCAGTGCAGATCGCCAAGCACTTCGGCGCTGAGGTGACCGGTGTGTGCAGCGCGGCGAACACCGAACTTGTGCGCTCGCTCGGCGCAGCGCACGTCCTCGACTACACCCGGCCGGGATTTGCCCTGCCTGAACGCGCCTTCAACGTCGTGTTCGACGCCGTTGGCAAGCTGCGGCCTGCGCTTGCCAAGCAGGCGCTGAAGCACGGCGGCACGTATCTCAACGTCCTCACCGACTCCGACGGGCCGGAGCGCCTCGAAGAACTGGACGCCATCGTCGATCTGATCGAGGCGGGCGCGGTGCATCCGGTGATTGACCGCTGCTACCCGCTGGAGCAGATTTCCGAGGCGCACCGTTATGTCGACAGCGGGCGTAAGAAGGGCAGCGTCGTCGTCACCGTGAGCAGTATCCCGCCGGCCCCGGATTAGAGTCCGAACGCCGTTCTCGATTGCCCTAGTCTTGCGATCTGTCACGCTGGATCGTCGGGCGCGGGCTGCACAACCGGTGGATCAACGCAGGACGCGCGCCGTTCCGGGTTATACTCTGCGCATACGCCGAGGTTTCCGGGTCACGATTCGACCATGCCCGCCGCTGTCATTCTGTTGGTTGACGATACACCTCTCAACAACGAAATCCTACGTATCGGCCTCGGGCAGAACGGTTATCAGACGCTGACGGCTTTGAGCGCCGAGGCGGCGCGCGACCTGCTGAAGGAATCACTGCCGGACTTGATCTTGCTCGATATCTTGATGCCGAAGGTCAACGGCTTCGAGTTCTGCGCCGAACTCAAGGCTGATCCGCGCACGCGCGACATCCCCGTGATCTTCATGAGCGCGCTGCACGAGACGGTCGACAAGGTGCGCGGCTTCAGCGTCGGCGGTGTGGACTACGTGACCAAGCCGTTCGACATGGACGAGGTGCAGGTGCGGGTGAAGACGCATCTCACGCTGTATCAGCAGCGCCTTGAGATCGAGCGGTTGTATGCGCAGGCGAGCGAACTAGCCGCGCTGCACGAACGCCAGCGGATCGCCCGCGACCTGCACGATTCGCTCAGCCAAAGCCTGTTCTCGATCAATTCAATCGCCGAGGCGCTGCCGCGTATCCTGACCAAAAGCCCCGACCGCGCCGTGAAATACGCGACTCAGCTCGCCGGGATCACCCGCAGCGCACAGGCCGAGATGCGCGCCCTGCTGCTCGAACTGCGGCCCGAAGCGCTAACCGGCTCCGACCTCGCCGACTCGCTGGTGCAGCTTACCGGCATCTTTGCCGCCAACAGCAGCTTGCAAGTGCGCCACGACCTGATGTCCGGGATCCCGCTGACAGCCGAGCAGAAGACGGTCTTCTATCGGGTCGCTCAGGAGGCGTTCAACAACATCGCCCGCCATGCGCAGGCGCACTTTGTCCGCATTTCGCTGCGCAAGCTGCCCCAAGGCGCCGAGCTGGTAATCCGCGACGACGGGCGCGGCTTCGATCCTGACAGCGTGCCGGGCGGTCATTTCGGCCTGCGCATCATGCAGGAGCGCGCCGAGAGCATCGCCGCCGTGCTGACGATCACCACGCAGCCCGGCGCTGGGACAACGGTAAGGATGACGCTGTGAGTATCCGCCTGATCGTGGTTGACGATCACTTCCGTGTGCATCAGGGCTTGGAGGCGTTGGAGGACGTGTTCGACGACCTGACGATCGTCGGCCATGCCAGCAACGGCAGCGAAGCGGTCGACCTCGCCGCGCAGCTGCGTCCCGATGTCGTGCTGATGGACGTGATCATGCCGGTGATGGACGGCATCGAGGCGACCCAGCGCATCCACAGCCGCTTTCCGTCGATTAAAGTCCTCGCGCTGAGCAGCTTTCAGGACACCGAAAGCGTCAAGGCGATGATCAAAGCCGGCGCCGTGGGCTATGTGCTGAAGAACACGACGATTGACGACCTCGCGCAGACGATCCGCGCGGCGCACACGGGGACGATTGTGCTGGCGCCGGAGTTCGTCAGCATGCTGCTCGACACACCCCCGCCGGCGGACTCCACGCCCGCGCACGCCAGCAAAGACTTCGGCCTGACCCAGCGCGAACGCGAAATCCTCAAACTGCTCGTGGACGGCAAGAACAACTCCGAGATCGCCGCGGTGTTGGTCATCAGCATCTCGACCGTCAAATTTCACATCAGCAGCATCTTCAACAAACTCAGCGTAACTAACCGTGTCGAGGCGGCGCGTGCCGCGTTTGAACACAACCTGCTCGACTAGGAAATCCACCCGGTATGACGTCCCTCACGCTCGACCACCTCTGCGCCGCCTTGAATCTTGAGTCGTTCGACGTTGAGGCGGCTTGGCGCGTGATGGCGCCGCGCGGCCGAATCGAACGGCGGGCTGACCCACCGCCCAAGCAGGCCGGCGTGTTGGTGCTCCTCACCGGCGAGGATGGCGACCTTCGCGTGATGCTGACGCGCCGCACCGAGCGCCTCAACGGCCACCGCGGACAGATGAGCTTTCCCGGCGGGCGGCGCGACGACAGCGACCGCGACTTCGCCCATACCGCCCTGCGGGAGACCGGCGAAGAACTCGGCATCGACACGGCGGGCGTCGCCCTGCTTGGCGCGCTGACGCCGATCTATATCCCGCCCAGCCATTTCGACGTGTTCCCCTACGTCGGCTATCAACGCGTGCTGCCGCCGCTGATGCCGAACCCGGACGAGGTCGCGGCGGTCTACCCGGTCGCGCTGGCCGACCTGTTCGACCCGGAGAATCGTATCGTCACGGAGATCGAGACGGTCGCCGGCCCGCTTACTGTGCCTGCGTATACGCTGGGCGGGCAGATCGTGTGGGGTGCGACCGCCGTCATCCTGTGTGAGCTGGAAATGCGCCTGCGCGCGGTGCGACACGGCACGGGGTAACGGCGTTACGGGTGCGCTTGCGCTTCGTTAAAATCCAGCAATATCCATTGATTTCCCACAAAATCACGTGCATTTCCCCGTGCGATTGGTTAGCATTTACGGACGCTAATGCAGCTAACCAGCGCCGAAAGGCTCGCTGTTCTCATGTTGATTAACCGTCGTCCGTGGTCGGCGCGCCGTTCCCGCCGCCGCTTCAGTGCACCCCTGACTCTCTTGACCGGCGCGCTCGCCGGAATCCTCGTGCTGGCGCTCGGCTGGCTCGGTGGCGCGCTCACGCCTAAGCCGCAACCCGACCTCAGCGGCCTCGGCGATGCGCAGCGCGCGTTCGCCGGCGGCGACCTCGACGGGACGGTTGAGGCCGCCGAACGCGTGCTCGCCGTGACGCCGGGACAGCCGGACGCCGCGCTGATGATGGTGCGCGCGCTGATCTATCGCAGCTACACCGATTGGGATCGCGCGGCCGACCGCAAGCGCGCATTGGACGTCGCACGGGCGGCGATCAACCGGGCGCCGGACTCGGCGGATGCGCAAGCGGCCTACGCCTTCGCCCTGCATGCCGATGGACAGCGCCTCGCCGCGTTCAACGCCGCCGAGCACGCGCTGCAAATCCAGCCTACGCATACCATGGCGCGTGTCGTCTATGGCCTCGCCTACGCCGGCCTCGGCAGCTTCGACCGCGCATTGATCCAGCTTCAGCAGGCCGTGAAGGCGACCGATTATCAGGTGGACGCCCTGCGCGCTCTGGCCGTCGTCCAGTCCGACGCGGGCCGCTATCGAGATGCCGCCAACACCGTCGATAAAGCGATCGCGCTCAATTGGGGCCTGATCCCGCTGCACTTCGAGCGTGCCCTGTACGCGCTTCAGATCGGCGACGGCGGCGCAGCCAGCACGGCTTACCTGCGGGTGCTCGCGCTCGACAGCGAGAACGTCAAGGCGCGCCTGCGGCTGTGCGAGCTGCACTCGACGCTGCGCGAGTTCGATCAGGCCATCCGCACCTGCACCGAAGTCACCGAACGCGCGCCGGACTGGTCGGCGGGCTGGCACCGCTTGGGCCGCGAGTACTTCCTGCTCGGCGATTTCCCCTCGGCGCAGGCTGCGTTCAACCGCTGCTCGACACTGGAGTCCATGCAGAACGTCGCCCCGGCCGAGCGCACCTTCGAGTGCTGGTATCTGCAAGGCCAAGCCGCCGCGCTCAACAATGACTGCGATGCCCTGTGGGCCACCTACCGCGAGTTTCAGATCATGGCGCTTGGCGGCCCTCTTGCGCAGACGTGGGTTTATCCGCCCGAAGGCCCGCCCAACTGTCCACGCGCCACGCCCACGCCGCCGCGCTGATCCCCAGTTACCGGGGGTCGCCGGGGCATCACGCAACTTCAGTCTGGCTGCTCCGTATATCGCATTAACGCGATAACAAATCTTGGAGCATCCAATCATGACTCACCCGACGACCACTCCCACCCATTCAGAGAACGGTGATGCGTGCCGCAGCGAATGGGAAACTTGGAAGCAGCGGTGGAACGCGAACTTCAGCGACGGTCACCGCAGCCAGTTCGAAGTTCGCCTGCCCAACGGCCGCACGTTCTCGTTCAGCCTCGGCCATCTGCTCCTCGCCGGCCTGCTGCTGTTGTGGCTGCCGTCGAACTGGGTCATCTTCGCCATCGTGCTGAGCATCGCGTGGCATTACGGCCTATTCAGTTCGTCGCACGCTGCTGACGAGAAGCCCAAGCGCAAAAACGACGAACCGCTGCCCAGCGACGACGTCGTCGAGTTCTAGCACACGTATCGCACAATCCATCAACAGCCCACGCCGCGCATGTGACGTGGGCTGTGTTGTTTAGCGAGGACGGAAGCGCAGCGCCCCCATACCCGCATCACCCGGCCATGCGGGTGACGTGATTCGTCAGGCGTTCCGCGCCCGTTTCGGTGATGAGGTAATTGTGCTCGATGCGGCCGGCGAACCCGCTGCCGTAAGCGCCCGGCTCAAGGGTGACGACATCGCCGGCGACGAGGCGCTCATCGCTGTCAGGGACGAAGTACGGCGGCTCCGGGTGGCCGAGGCCGATGCCGTGCCCGGCGTGATGCGGGAAATGCGCACCGAATCCGTGCGTATCGAGCGCATGGCGCACGGCGTGATAAACATCCGCGGCGCGTGTGCCGGCCCTGAGTACCGATTCGCCCGCGGCGAGCGCGTCGTGAAGGGCATCGTCGAGGCGCTGTTGTACCGCGCTGAGGCCGCCGCCCACCGCAATCGTCGCGGTGAAATCAGCGCGATAGCCGGCGATGACCGGGAAGATGTCGGCGATCATCACGTCGCCGGGGAGCAGCGCGCGCGTGGTCGGAGGCCCGCCGACATATTCGGCGCGCGGCCCGCTGACGAAGTCGCCGAGCATGTGCACCGGCCCCGAAATGGCGCGGGTGATCGCATCCTGCGCGGCGATGAACGCGTCGATCTCGGTGATTCCGGGGCGGATCGCGGCGCGCAGGGCGGCATGACCGGCCTCCACGGCGCTCACGGCCTGCCGGATGAGCGCCAATTCGTCGTCATCCTTGCGGCGGCGCAGGGCGCGCAGCGTGGCGTTGAGGTCGATGCGCCGCACGGCGGCGATCCCGTCTGGCAGCCCGCCGCGCTCGTACCCGATCGTCTGGGCGGCGCGATCCTCGATCTGCCGATTCAGCGCGCCGACGAATGCGCCGTACGGGTCGGCGCTGCTGAGGCTGGGCGGTTCCGGGCTGTATGACGGATAGACGACGACCTCATCGGCGAAGCCCGCGCGCGCCTGAGACGCCATCATCGCGTGGGTTAGCAGGGCACACGAGCCGTCACGGTCGATCAGCAGGGCGTGCGCGCCCGCCGAGCCAAGCGACAGCGAGCTGAGCCAAACGCCGCTGAAATAGAGGATGTGGTGCGGGTGGGTGAGGACGAACAGGTCGGCCTCGACGGCGGCGCACAACCGCTGACGACGCGCGGCGCAGCCCTCTGCGGTGAGTTTCAGCATGTCGGATGCTCCTCATTTCGAGCGGACTACGGCTTTTCGGTGATCGTGAACTCGTACTTGTCCGTCCGGTAATAACTCACGCTCGACTCGATGATCTCGTGGTCGTCCAGATACGCGATGCAGCTCACTTGCAGCAGCGCGTCGCCGGGCCGAACGCCGAGCAGGTCGGCCTGCGACTCGTCGGCGGAGAGCGCGGAGATGCGATGCGTGATCGAGTGGATCACGAGGTGATAGTGGCTCGACAGCACGCCGTACAGCGACTCCGCGTTGAAGTTGAAGCGGTCGATGTCGGCGCAGCGTTGGGTCAGGATGGTCGTGTACTGTAAGCCGATGGGCTGATCGCCGCCGTAGCGCAAGCGCACGAGATAAAAGCACGGCCGGCCGTGGCTGTCGCGCAGGTCTTTGGGGGCGTTCGTGCCGACCACGCCGCGCGCGGCGTGCAGCACCCGCGAGCTGGCGGTCATGCCGAGGTCGGCCATCTGATGGGTGAAGCTGCGGTCGAGGTAAAAACTCTTGCGATCTGGCTCGGCCAGCACCATCGTGCCGCGCCCGGCCCTGCGCGCGATCAGCTTCTCGGCGACGAGGCGCGAGAGGGCCATGCGGATAGTCTGCCGGCCGACGCCGTACAGCTTGGACAGCTCGACCTCAGGGGGCAGCAGGTCGTCAGGCGCGAGCATCCCTGAGCGAATCAGCATTTGCAGGTCGATTTCGACCTGATGGTACAGCGGCACCGGGCTGTTAGGATCAACCGGCTGAATAGGGAGCTTGGCCGGGAGGACTGGATTGGGCATCACACGCTTCTTTGACGGCAAAAAATCCACTCTCTTGGTCTCATGATATGTTTGACACGCCGGGTACGCTCGTTATAATCCGCCTTGAGAAATATCCGGATATTCGGACGATAAACGCGATACTTGTAGTATAGCGCTGAATCTGCCTCTGTGCCGCCGATACCGGATCTTTCTACCGGAGCAGACAAGGTTGATGAGGTGAACTATGCGTAGCAGATCAATCGTTTCTTTCGCCCTCGTCGCACTCCTGCTGTCGCTCGCCTTCGGGGCCAGCGCGCAGATCGAGGACTGCGGCTCGTGGACAATCGGCGTCTCCAACAGCTTCGTCGGGAGCGAGTGGCGCACGCAGATGGTCGCCGACATCGAACAGACCGCCGAGCTGTTCCGCGAGGCCGGCTGTGAAATGGAAGTGGTCGTCGAGAGCGCCGACACGGATGTTCCCGGCCAGATTCAGCAAATTCAGAACCTGCTCAACCGCGGCGTTGACGCGATCATCGTCAACCCGGGCGACGTCTCCGGCTTGAACTCAGTCCTTGAGGAGGCGGTCGAGGAAGGCGTGGTCGTCATCGCGGTCGATCAGGAGATCGGCGCGGAAGGCGTCATCAACGTCGTCATCAACCAGAAGGAATGGGCGAAGATCAGCGCCCAATGGGTCGCTGACAAGCTCGGCGGCGAAGGCCGCCTGATTTTGATCGAGGGTTTCGTCGGCCACCCGGCGAACGAAGCCCGCATGGAAGGCGTCGCGGAAGTGCTGGCGGAGTACCCCGGCATCGAGGTCGTCGGCCGTGAGACCGGCAGTTGGGATCAGGCCACCGGCCAGCAGGTCGCCAGCGACTTCCTCGCCTCGGTGCCCGATATCGACGCGATCTGGACACAGGACGGTATGGCGATGGGCGCGCTGACGGCCGTCAATACCGCCGAACTTGAGACCAAGCCCATCGTCTCGGGCGAGGCCCGCGCGGGCTATCTGACCATGTGGAACGAGACGCTGGCCGCGAACCCCGACTTCGAGTCCATCGGTGTGGTCAACCCGCCGGGTGTGGGCGCGAGCGGTCTGCGCGTCGCCATGGAAATCCTGCTGGGCGGCACGCCGGATGAGAGTCAGTTCGCCGGCCCGTTCGGCAACAGCTTCTACGTGCCCATCCCGTACGTCATCGACAGCGAGCACTTCGCCGACTTCTACGCGATCTACAAGGATGCCCCGGACAGCTTCACGCTCGACGGGATGATCACGCAGGAACAGGCCGCGTCGTATATGGTCGATGGCGAGCCTGCGCTTGAGGTAGCGACCCTGCTGCCCGGCTGGCAGGTGTTGGACGAGGAACAGCTGGCCGCGCTGGCTGAACTGCTCGACTCGCTGGCGGCCGAAAAAGAGGGCTAAACGTATGTCTGTCTCCCTTTCCGCCAAGCAGGTCGTCAAGCGCTACGGCGGCGTTGTCGCCCTTGCCGACGGCAATCTCGAAGTCGAAGCCGGCGAAGTGCTGGCCCTGCTTGGCGCGAACGGGAGCGGCAAAAGCACGTTGAGCAAGATCATCACAGGTGTAGTTGCCCCCAACGAGGGGCAGCTGCACCTTGATGGCAAGCTCGTCAGCTTCAGCTCGCCCAACGACGCGCGCAAGGTCGGCATCACCGCGGTGTATCAGGAACTCAGCCTGATCCCCGACATGACGGTGATGGAGAATATCTGGCTCACGCATGAGCCGCGCACGCTGTGGCGGGTGAACAAGGCGGCAATGCGCCGCGGCACGCGCGATCTGCTGGCGCTGTTCGATGGTACGATCAGCGCCGGCTTAACCCCTGACGCGCTGGTCAAAGACCTGCCCCCCGATGAACGCCAAATCGTCGAAATCTGCAAGGCGCTGAGCCACCAACCGCGCCTAGTCATCCTCGATGAAGCGACCGCCAGCCTCGACTCGCAGCAGGTACAGCGCCTGTACGAATTGGTACAGGACTGGAAGGCGCGCGGCATGGCGATCGTGTTCGTGTCGCACCGCATGGAGGAAATCCGGTTGTTCGCCGACCGGGCGACGGTGCTGCGCAACGGTCGCAGTGTCGGCACGCGCGACCTCGCCAACACGACTGATTCGGAGCTGGTCGAGATGATGATCGAAGGAGCGGCGCAGCTCGGTGAACGCACCCGCGCCCCGCTGCCGGACGACGCCCCGGTGCGCCTCAAGGTCTCCGCGCTGCGCGGCGCACGTCTGCGTAACATCAGCTTCGAGGCGCATGACGGCGAACTGTTGGGCATCGGCGGGCTGCATGGGCAGGGCCAGAGCGAGCTGCTGCTGGCGCTGTTCGGGGCGATCCCGTTCAGTGGATCGGTCGTCCTGTCCGGCAAGTCCGTGCATTTCCGGCATCCCCGACAGGCGATGGCGTGCGATGTCGCGTTCGTGCCGGGCGACCGCGCCACCGAGGGCCTGCTGCTCAGCCGGTCGATCCTCGAAAACCTCCATCTGCCGTCGTGGGCCAAGTTCGGCACGCCGCTCAAGATGGATCGCGCGCGGGCCGATGCGCAGCGAAGCGTCGAAGAGCTGCAGCTGGTCGCGGAGTCGCTCGACGCGCTGGCTAGCAGCCTCAGCGGTGGCAACGCGCAGAAGGTCGTGATCGGCAAGTGGCTGCTGCGTTCGCCTAAGCTTCTGCTGCTCAACGACCCGACCAAAGGCGTCGACGTCGGCGCTAAAGGCGAGTTTTATCAGTTGCTGGACAAGCTGCGTCAGTCCGGCGCCGCAATTATCCTTTACAGCAGTGATGACGACGAATTAATCGGCTTATGCGACCGGGTGCTGGTGTTCCACGATGGCCGCTTGACCGCCGAACTCGCCGGCGATCAGGTGACACGCGCCAATCTGGTGACGGCCAGTATGGGGGCACATCCAGCCGCTCAGCCGCAGTAAGGGCCGACACGTAAGGGTAGAGAGTTCATGCTGGCAAACACACCGGTGTCAACGGACACAGCCAGCGCGCCCAACAGCGTGCTGCACGCCGTCCGGCGCTTCATCTCGAAGAATCCGTTTGTCGTCGCGCTGCTGCTGCTGGTGGTCACGGCGCTTGTCAATCGCGCGCTGCAAGACAACTTGTTCGAGCTGCGCAGCCTCAACCGCAACTTGCGCACCTTTCTGCCGGCCATCATCCTCGCCGTCGGCCAGACGATCGTGGTCATCGGCGGCGGCGTCGATCTGTCCGTCGGCGCGATGGTCTCGATGGTTAACGCCATCTTCACCGTGCTGATCACGCAGGAGAGCACCGGGCTGGAGATCGCCGGTGTGCTGTTGATCGGCGCGGCGGCGGGGATCGCGGCGGGCGCGCTGAACGGGTTCGCCGTCGCTTATTTGCGCCTGCAGCCTATCGTCACGACGTATGCCACGAGCTTCTTATTCTCCGGCCTTGCGCTGTTGATCCTGCCGAGGCCGGGCGGCGACATCGCCGATTCGCTGCAAGACCTCTACCGTTCGACTCCGTTCGACATCCCGTTCTCGGTGTTCGTCATCGGCGGGCTGATTGTGGTCTGGTTGATCCTGCGCTCGACGCGCTGGGCGCAGTTTCTGTACGCCACCGGAGGCAAACCGGAAGCGGCCTATACGACCGGCGTCCCGGTCAACCGGATCCGTTTCTCGACTTATGTGCTGTGCGGCCTGTTCGCGGCGATCGCCGCGCTGGCCTACACCATGCTGACCGGCAGCGGCAACCCCCGCAGCGGCGATGATATGACCCTCGCCACCATCGTCGCCGTGGTGCTGGGCGGCACACGGTTATCCGGAGGTCAGGGCGGCGTGATCGGCACGATCATCGGCGTCATCATCCTCAGATTGTTCAGCAACATCGTCTCGTTCGCCGACGTTCCCTCGTGGTGGCAAACGCTGGTCAACGCGGTGATTATCCTCGTGGCGCTGGCGGCCCCCGGCATTATCCGGGCGGTTCAAGCGCGAAGGAGCGGCCAATGACCCTTCTGCGCCGACTCGCACAAATGAACCCGGCGCTGCTGGCGCTGCTGCTGGCGGTCGTGCTGTTCTTCGCCGGCGGGCTGATCAACCCGAACTTCGTCAACGTCAATCAGGCCATCAACATCGTGCGCCTCGCGGCGTTTCTCGGCATCATCGCGGCCGGCCAAACGCTGGTGATTATCAGCGGCGGCGAGGGCATCGATCTGTCCGTCGGCGGCGTCGTGACGCTGGCAGCGATCCTCGTCTTCCGCTTCTCAGGCGGCGACACGCTGGGGCTGATCCCGGCGGGCGCATTGGCGCTTGCCGCAGGGACACTCATCGGCGTGATTAACGGCCTAGGCGTGATCGCCGTCGGCATCCCGCCGCTGGTGATGACGCTCGGCATGACCGGTGTGATTCAAGGCACGATTCTGGTCGTCACACAGGGGCAGCTCATCGGCTCGACGCCGCCGATCATGGCGCAGTTGATCTCTCAACCGCTGATTCTGGGCATCCCCGGCGTGGTGATTTTGTGGCTGGCGCTCGGCGGGTTGATGTGGCTGCTGCTCGAACGCACGACGTACGGCAAGCAGTTGTTCGCGGTAGGAGTCAATCGCACCACCGCGCGGTTATCGGGCGTTCGGGTGCCGCGCGTCGTGATCACGACATACGCCTTAAGCGGTTTTCTTTCGGCGCTGGCCGGCGTCATGCTGCTCGGATTTACACAGACGGTGTTTTTGAACCTCGGCGGCGCATATCTGTTTCCGTCGATCGCGGCGGTGGTCGTCGGCGGCACGGTGCTGGCCGGCGGCAAGGGCAGTTATTGGGGCACGATGTCCGGCGCGCTGGTGCTGACGCTCATCGACAGCCTGCTGCGCGCGGCCGGAATCGAGCAAGCCTACCAGTCGATCATCCTCGGCGGCATCTTGCTGGCGCTGCTGTCGATCTACGGCCGGCAGCACCGTTTGCGGCAGTAACACGGGCGCTGGCACACCAGACTAACCTCATCCTCCAACCCTCTCTCCGGATCCTCGATGCTCCCTGCGGTCGTGGTCATGGAGAGTGGGACGGAGGAGGTCGGCAATTGGCAGAGACATTCGAGTGTTCCAAGGAGTAACACCTATGCACAAAGTATCGATGCTGGGCACCGGTTTGATCGGCTTGTTCTATACGATGACCATTCACGGCAACCGCAGCCGCGACAAGGTTGAGGTGGTGTATTCGCGCAGTGACGAGCGCGGCAGCAAATTCGCCAAAGATTGGGATATCCCGCGCTATACCACCGACCTGCGCAAGGCTATCGAAGACCCGGACACCGACACGGTAGTGGTCGGCCTGCCGAACAACCTGCATGAGGAAGCGTGCGTGATGGCCGCACAGGCCGGCAAGAACGTGCTGTGCACCAAGCCGCTGGCGCGCACCGCCGCCGAAGCCAAGCGCATCCTCGATGCGGTCGAGAAGGCCGGCGTGTTCCACGGCTACCTCGAAGACCTTGTGTATACGCCCAAGACGCTCAAGGCGCTGAACTCGGTCGCCAACGGCGCGCTGGGCAAGGTGCTGTGGGCGCGCTCGCGCGAGACCCACCCCGGCCCGCACAGCTCATGGTTCTGGGACAAAGAGATGTCCGGCGGCGGCGCGATCATCGACCTCGGCTGTCACTGCGTCGAGATCGCGCGCGTGTTCATCGGCAAGGACATTCGGCCGGTCGAGGTGATGTGCTGGGCGGACACGCAGGTACACCCGATCGACGCGGAGGATCACGCCATCGGCCTTGTGCGCTACGCCAACGGCGCGATCGGCCAGTTCGAGGTGAGCTGGACGTTCCGCGGCGGCATGGATCTGCGCGACGAGATCACCGGCACGGAAGGCACGATCTGGCTCAATCACTGGCTGCGCACCGGCATCGAAATGTTCACGGCGGTCGGTGAGGGCGGTTACGTCGCCGAAAAAGCGGAGGGCAATACGGGCTGGCTGTTCCCGGTCGGTGACGAGGTCGGCGGGCTGGGCTACACCGAGATGTTCAACGATATGTTCAACAGCATCGACCGCGGCGGTAAGCCCAAAGAAGACTTCTACGACGGCTACGTGGTCAATGCCATCCTCGACGCCGCGTACAAGAGCGCCGCAAGCAAGCAGTGGGAACCGGTGCAGCTCGAGGTCTGGCGTGGCAAGGACGATGTCGAGTCCGAGAAGTTCATGACCGACTATGACGCCGATCACTTCCTCATCAAAGAGGAGAAGATGCCGGACGGCCGCCTCAAGGTGATGCTCAAGGAGAAGGTAGGCGGCAAGATCATCCAGAAGGTGATCGAAGCGGGATAGGGGGCAGGGATCAGGGGGCAGGGGGCAGTTGTCAGGGGTCAGTTGTCAGGGATCAGGTACCAGTTGTCAGGGGTCAGGGGTTAGGTACCAGTTGTCAGGAGGCAGGGATCAGGGGGCAGTTATTAGGGGGCAGGGGGCAGTTGTCAGGGCGTAGGGGTGGAGGGCTGGCTCTAGAAATCCGGTGCGCGGATCGTTGGAGGCGGCGCAGCGTGTCGCGCCCGATGACGTGATCGGCGAATTCGCTGCGTTGTCCCGCCCCGACATACGCATCGGCCCGAACTCGCGTATGATGACAGCACGCGGGTACGAACAACGGCGGGAGCAGATCACCCCATGAATGGATTTCTAAGCGAGATCGGCGAACAACCAACGGCGCTGCGTGCCACATGCGACGCGCTGCCTGCGCAAATGGGCGGCGTGCGTGACCTTTCCGATCAACTGCGCAGCGGCCCCATCCGGCGCGTGATTCTGAGTGGGATGGGCGCGTCGTTCTTCGCGACGCATCCCGCGCAGCAGATGTTGATCCGTTTCGGTGTGGTCGCCCACTGCGTCGAGGCCAGCGACCTGCTGTACTATCAGCACGGATTGTTCGACGCGCGCACGCTGCTGGTGCTGGTGTCGCAGTCGGGCCGGTCGGTCGAGATCGTCAAACTGCTCGAGATGGTCGCTAAGCGCGTCCCCGTGCTCGGCATCAGCAACAGCGACGACAGTCCGCTGGCCCAGCGCAGCACCGTCCATGTGCGCATCCACGCCGGCGCCGAGGCGACTGTTTCATCCAAGACGTACACCTGCACACTAGCCGCACTGCACGCCGTCACCCGCGTATTGGGCGGCGGAACGCCGGACATCGCTGCTTTGACCGGCGCGGCCGACACCATTGAGGCCAACCTGCCCGCGTGGAATACGGCGGTGGGCGCTGTGGTCGAGCAGATGCACGATGCGCAGTCGATCCTTGTGCTGGGACGTGGGGCGTCGCTGGCCTCGGCGCTGACCGGCGCGCTGATCGTCAAGGAGTCGGCCAAGTTCCCCGCCGAGGGCATGAACGCCGCGCAGGTTCGCCACGGCCCGATCGAGATGGTGGATGGACGAATCGGCGCGGTGCTGTTCGCCGGCAGCGACCCGCAGCGCGCGCTGACTCTCGCGTTGGCCCGTGACCTGCACGGCTACGGCGCGCGCGTGGCGCTCGTCGATCATGCGCCTGCGCCGAACGGCATCGTCGGAATCCCGCTGCACGCCGGCCTCGATCCGTTCGTGCAGCCCATCGCTGAGATCGTGCCGATGCAGGTGTTCGGCGCGCTGCTAGCCGCTAAACGCGGCTATACGCCCGGCGCGTTCCGCTATTCCAACAAAGTCACCACGGCAGAGTAAGGCGGGTGAGATGAGGCAAACGGGTTCGTGCGCATCCTGCTGACCGGCGCGACCGGATTCGTCGGCACGGCGCTGCTGGCCGCGCTGGGATCGGCGCATGACGTTGTGCCGGCGGCGCGGTCGGTCGATGGATCGCGCGGCGTGCGCCTCGACCTCGCCGATCCCGACGCGTGCGATGCGGTGCTGTCTGCCCTCGCCCCGTGCGACATCATCGTCCATGCCGCCGCGCACATCACCATGACGCCGTTTGATCCGGACGTGGTGCGGGTCAACGCGCTCGGCGCGCAGACTATCGCGCGGTGGGCGGAAGCGTGGGACGCGGCCGTCATCTATCTGTCGAGTATTCAAGTGATCGGCACGCCGCGCCAGCATCCGATCACGGAAGATCATCCCACGCATCCGCGCACGACGTATCATGCCGCCAAGCTGTTCGGCGAGCACGTTCTTCTCAACACAGCGCGGGCGTGCGCGCTCCGGCTGACTGCGCCGGTCGGGCCGACGATGCCGGCCAATCGGATTCTGTCTGTGTTTGCGCGCCGCGCCGCCGCGGGCGAGCCGCTGGTGCTGGCCGGAGAGGGCGGCCGTCGACAGGATTACGTGCATGTCGACGATATCGCCGACGCGGTGGCACGCTGCATCGCACACCGGCCGACGGGGGTGTTCAACCTCGGCGCGGGTGTGAGCGTCAGCAACCGCGAGCTGGCCGAACGCTGCATCGCCCTGACCGGCTCACGCTCGCAAATCACGTTCAGCGGACAGCCCGACCCCGAAGAAGCGAATCACTGGGACGTTCGTATCGACAAGGCGCGCGCCGCCTTCGGTTATGCGCCCCGCAGCGACCTCGACACGCTGATCCGCGCGCTGTCCTCCACCCCCCGGCGTTGAACCCCTTACCGCCGGCCACTGAGCCCTCACCGCCGGCGTTGAACCCTCACCCCCGGCCCCTCTCCCTCAGGGAGAGGGGAGAAGGACGTGCATGGGAGTGGGTGGTGCGAGGCGGCGGGACGGCCGTATGAACCTTCTCTTTGTGTTCTTTGTGTTCTCTGTGGTTCAATCGGTTTGCCCTTACTCACGACTCATCACTTGACACTCAGCACTCCGAGAGGCCCTCACCCCCGGCCCCTCTCCCCCTTGTGGGAGAGGGGAGAAGGACGGGCGTGGTAGTGGGTAGGGTGTGATGGGCGAGCCGGCGGGGCGGCCCTATAAGGCCACCTCTGTGATCTCCCCGTTCTCTGTGTGCTCTGTGCCCGCTTTTGTCTTTTACTCACGACTCATCACTTGGCACTCAGCACTCGGAGAGGCCCTCACCCCCGGCCCCTCTCCCACAAGGGGGAGAGGGGAGAAGGACGGGCGTGGTAGTGGGTAGGGCGTGATGGGCGAGCCGGCGGGGCGGCCCTAT